>Ga0180434_10001045_pt1 | contig 40611 bp, 39 predicted proteins | sample SS_ome_7_FD_132453 | JGI IMG/M metagenome (GOLD analysis project Ga0180434, IMG submission 132453) | Hypersaline lake sediment archaeal communities from the Salton Sea, California, USA - SS_1_D_2 metaG | ecosystem: Environmental > Aquatic > Non-marine Saline and Alkaline > Hypersaline >... | reverse complement strand
TTTAACCTCCACAATTAACCGGAGCGAGCCTAATACCACCGGTCTATAGCGAGCTAACCAATCGCATGGAAGCGAGCGGTGACCGGTGGATAGGCGAGCGAACCGAGGAAAGAATATTTATATACGAAGGAGGACTAACTATATTTTAGGGGACGTTATTTTCCCGTATAATATGGAGGTGTTTTTATGGCAGACGCACAACCTCAACAGCAGCCAGCAGCACAACCAGCAGCAAAGCCAGCAGCAAAGCCAGCCGCCAGTCCAGGTGCATCATCAAGGCCCTTAATGATAACAATAATTGCAATAATAGGAATCATAATTTCTATTGTTTCGATTTATCAGGTTTCAGGAACAATCGCAGAAATGATGAGCATAATAACCGTGGTGATCGCAGTAATCGGTATTATTGCTTATATCATCCTGTTGAAGATGAAAAAAATTGGATTGATCCTGGCAATAATAATGGGAATAATATTAATAATCCTAAACGCGGTCTCGTTGTCAGCGGCCATTGAAGCAATAACTGCAACCACTACCGTTATAACTGTTATCATCGTAATCGTATTGTTAATAAAGAGGCAGCTGTTCGCTTAATTTGTTTTGTTTTTTCTTTTTCTTTATTTTCTTTATTCTTATCTAGATCCAGCAACAAACTTCTCAATGCGGTCCAAGCCCTTCTTGATCTGGCCAATGGACGTGGCATAGCTGATGCGGATAAAGCCTTCCATGCCGAACGCCGACCCAGGCGTGCAGGCGACATGCGCCTTTTCCAGAAGGCTTGCGCAGAACCGGGCCGAGTCACTAAACCCATTGGGTTCATCCGGTAGCTGGGGGAAAACATAGAAAGCACCAGCAGGCTTCTCACACTCGAAACCCATTTTGTTAAGCCGTCCATGGATGAAATCCCGCCTTTTCCGGAACTCCTCGCGAAATCCCTTCAGATGGCTCTCTATGTGGAGCTTTTCATGAAAAGCCATCTGGACTATTGACGACGGGTTGGAAGTGGAATGGCTCTGCAGCCTGGTGGCTGCCTTGACATATTCGACCGGGCCGGCCACATAGCCCAGCCTCCAGCCAGGCACTGCATGGCTCTTGCTCATGCCGTTTACAGTGAAGACAATGTTCTTGTACTCTGGCTTGAACGATGCAGGGCTCTCATGCTTTGCGCCATCATAGATCAGCTTTTCATATATCTCATCCGACATCACCAGCACCTTCCTTTCAGACGCCAATTCCAAAACCGACTCAAGCTCCTTGCGTTCATAGACTGCACCGGTCGGGTTGTTGGGCGAGTTCAGGATAATCAGCTTGGTGCGGTCAGTGATTACCTTTTCAACCGCTGATGCCTTGAGCAGGAAGCCGTCCTTGGGCAGGGTTTCTGCATAGACTGGCTGGCCGCCGGCCATCCTTACCATCTCAGGGTATGAGACCCAGTACGGGCTGGGCATGACAACCTCGTCGCCGTCACCCACAACTGCCTGGATGATGGCATAGACGCAGAACTTTGCCCCAGGGGAAACGAGTATCTGGTCCATTGTGTATTCAAGCCCGTTGTCCCTCTCGAACTTCTTGATGATGTCCAGCTTGAGCTCTGGCATGCCCCCGGCAGCAGTGTACTTGCCGGAGCCCGGCCTGTCTATGGCCTGCTTGGCAGCGGCCTTTATGTGGCTGGGCACGTCGAAATCGGGCTGGCCTGCCCCGAAGTCAACCACGTCAATCCCCCGGGAAACCATCTGCTTGGCCTTGGCTGACACTGCCAGTGTCGGCGAATCCTTCACAGAAGCTATCCTTTTCGGCAGCATGCATTTCAACCCTCAACCATCAACATATCTCAATTCAATCAATAATTATCCAATACCCTTAAAAACCATATCCTTTGATACAAACCATACAAATAAGGTAATGATTAAATAATACGACACTAAATATAATTATGGACAATGCACAAAGGGCTCTTAGGCAATTTCAATTATGGATGTCTGGTGCTTTTCATGGAGACCCAGATTTTAACGCTCAACCACCTATATCATACCCGGGTTCTGAAAAATGGAAGCTTATTGCAACAGAAATTTATAGATTCAATGGAGCAGGAGAATTAGTAGATTATCGTGTAGAACAACATGTATGACCCTAATACCTAAACATTTTCTCACCTAACACCCTTGACAAATCCCCTATACGTCTTCCTGTACAGCGGGTCCTTCCGAAGCTTGGGGATGTTGCGCCTGTAGACCTGGTCCGACAGCTTGGTGCCGGTCTTCTTCTCCCATTGCTTGATCGAGACGCCCTGGGACTTCTGGCCCTTGTCCCTGTACCATTCGGGTATGACGTTGAACGCACAGAATGGGATTATGCGGCCGTCGGTCATGGCATAGTGTATGCAGCAGCGCTTCACGCGCTCAATGTCGTAATTATACAAGTCCTGGAAATGCATCATGCCCACGAACAGCGAGTTCTTGTGGAACTCGCCCAAGGACTTGTAGTCATGCTTTATCAGCGCGTTGAACAGGATCTTGCGCAGGCTGAAGCCCTTTGGCGCCTTTTCCTTGTCTATGAACGAGCCCAGCTTCCTGACAAGGCCCAGGCTAGCCCAGTACTTGTTTTTCTTTCCACCCTTTATGGCTGCTGCCTGCTCTCCTAGGTACTCCAAAAAGCCTTCGACATCAACGAACCTGGGAAGCGGCAGCATCCTTCCTTTCTCATCCTGGAATATGTAGGTGGCCATGCCGCAAGCAAAGTGGCTGCTTAGGTCATACTCGGCCTTGCCTGTGATGGCCTCGACAAAGCTCGTGAGGTTTGCCAGTGTGGGCACCGGGTAGAAGTCGTCCTTGGTCACGTGGCTCTTGGTCTGCTCCCTCATGTTTTCTATCACATCAGGTATGGTTATGCGGTGCCTTTCCCTCTCCTTTTTCGGCATCAGGCCAACCAATGAAACGGGCTGGAAGTTCACTCCGCGCACCACATCTATGTTCCTGAATCCGAACCTGAGTATGTCGCCGACCTCATGGTCGTTCACCCCCCTTATAACAGCAGGAACCAGAACAACGCCCATGCCCGTCTTCCTGCAGTTCTCAAGCACGCCCGGCACCTCGTAATGGTTCTTGGGGTTGGCCTTGGGGGTAACGCCGTCGAATGACAGGTAAAGCGTGTTTATGCCAGCATCCCTGACTGCCTGCGCAAGCTCCAGGTCCTGTGAAATGCGCACGCCATTGGTGTTGAGCTGGACATGGTCAAACCCCTCTTCCTTACAAAGCTTGATTATCTCTATCAGATCATCCCTGAGGCACGGCTCCCCACCCGTCAGCTGAATGGCGTTGCATGGCACTGGTTTTTCGTTCCTCAGCCTGGACAGCATGTCCCTTATCTGGCCAAGGGTCGGCTCGTAGACATAGCCCAGCCTTTCGGAATAAAAGAAGCAATACCAGCACCTCAAATCACAACGGGTTGTCAATGCTATGTTGGCCAGGGCAGTATGGCTCTTGTGCATGCTGCACAATCCGCAGTCCTTTGGGCATTCAGGCCTTTCCTTCACAATCTGCGGGTTTGTCACGCCCCTACCGTCATGTGCAAACCTTTTGGCCTTCCTGTACAGGCTGGCATCGCCCCAGTAAAGGTCCTCGACACTGCCGTGTTTCTCGCAAGTTTTGGTTATCCATACCTTGCCGTCGCGTTCGAATATGTATGCAGGTATCACTGCAAGGCACTTCGGGCATAGCGAGCTCGTCTCAGTCAGGAAAAGGTCATCCACCTCTTTCACCATGCTTTCAGCTGGCTTTTTTCTTTCCTGTTTTTTCTTCCCCTGTTCGGCTTTCTTTCCTGCTTTTATTTTCCTAGCCATTCAACCCAACTTTCACAACTTTTAAAAACTATTAAATATTTAAACCAAGGATTTAAATATTTAACTATGGGTAATGGGAAAACACTGGAAAACAAAATACTTGACACATTTGCGGAAGTTGCCAGTACCATCGGCTACTCCCCGCTTCACGGAAAGATAATTGGAGTTCTATTAGTCAAAAACAGGTCGATGAGCCTCCAGGAGCTGGCGAGAGAAACCGGTTATTCCAGCTCAATGGTCTCACTGAGCCTTGACCTGCTTGAGGTGCTTGGTGTGATAAAGAAGGTAAAGAAGACCGCTGACAGGAAGCTGTATATAGAGCTTTCCGGCGACCTGCTGGAATGCCTGAAAAAGGCGTTTGTCATGCGCCTTGAAAAGAGCATAAGCCAGTCATTGAACGAGTTTGAGAACCTCAAGAAATCCGCAAAACCGGGCACAGCGGCAATAAAAACCATTGATGTTCTGGAAGCCGAAATAAACAGGCTGAATAAATACGTCAAGCTGCTGTCCGGAATAAGGCTGCCGTAAGGCTGCCATAATGATACAATAAGACTGGCTGGAAAACCTTTATAAACACGTTGCTTAATACTGTATACAAGAAAACACTGGAAACTCTTCGAAACCAAAGCGATAACAAAATAAAGTGATATTATGATAATACCGATTCGTTGCCCGACTTGCGGCAAGCCCATAGGCCACCTTTGGGAGCAGTACAAGAAGGAAGTCAAGAAGGGCACAAAGCCAAAGACAGCCATGGACAAGGCAGGGCTGGAGCGCTACTGCTGCCGTTCAGTCTTCCTGGCGCACGTGGACATGACCAAGAAGGTCGGTAGGTTCAAGAAGTAGAGCCTCTTTCTTCTAGATACTATCGCATAAACAAAAGAAAATTAAGAAAAAAAGAAAAAAATATGGAGAAGCCCATTTCAAACTCCACTTGAATCAATTAGTTTAAGTGGAGAGACCGGTTAATTACTTCCCCAAGTCACTCTTGTCCATTACGCAGACCGAAGTCCTCAACTCTTCCTTTTCCATGCCTACAAGGAACTTTACGCCCTTCTTCTTTGCAAGGAAGTTCAGGTTCGCGTCGGCCTTGCCGTCGAATATTATTGCGTACGGGTTGTCCAGGGTCTTTATGGTGTTCTCAAGCTCTGTTATAGGGACCTTGCCAAGCACCTGGTTTTTGTCATCCAGTATGCATGCAGCCCTTGTTCCGACAAGATCGTCCAGCATCTTCTTGAAGCCCTCTTTCTGCTTTGAGCTTGCCCTTGGGGGCCTTTCCTCCCTGTCACGGCCGTAGCCGCCCCTTCCGCGCGAATCGCGCCTGGGGCCGCGCCTGTCATGGCTGCCTGGGCTGGAACGACCTCTCCTGTCGCCGGTCCTGTCACCAGACCTTTCCCTTGAAGGCCTTGAAGACCCGGAAAAGCGGCTTGAACGCTCCTTCCTTGCGTAGCCGCTGTCACTGCTACTCTTGCCTTCCCTGCTGCTAGCAGCTGTATGAGACCTGCCTAGCTTTGTCTTGAACTGCTCTGCCGGCATCTTGTCCCTAAGCGCTTTGTGAACCTCTTTCTTTGTAAGCTCCTCCACTTCCTTGCCCTCGGGGGCCGATGCAAAGAAATCTATTTCCGGTGCCTTCTGCATCAGCTCTTTTGCTATGAGCTGGCCGCCCCTGTCACCGTCCGTGAACAGGGTCACAACCTTCTCCTTAACGAGCTCCACGATAGGGTTCGGGATTGAAGTCCCTTCTATGGCAATGGTGTTCCTTATGCCGAATTTCAGCAGGTTCAGGACGTCTGCCCTGCCCTCCACTATTACAATGCTGTCGGCATCTGTCAGGTTTGGCCCGCATGGTAGCCCCTGGTATGAGCTTATTTCCTGTGTACGAACGGCTTCCTTTATCTCTTCGGATATGGCCTCTGTGTCAGGTATGCCTGTCTCAACAAGGTCCTTTAAGATATCCTTTGCCTTGTCGACCACATACTTCCTTTTTTCGGAACGCATGTCCTCGACGGACAAAAGCTCTATCTCAGCCTTGCACGGACCAACTCGGTCTATGGTCTCCAGTGTGGCCGCAATCATCGCAGTCTCTGAGGCGTCCAGAGAGCTGGGTATGTTTATCTCGCCCTCGGATTTGCCCTCCTTGGATTTTATCTCAACTTCTATCCTACCTATCCTGCCGCTTCTCTGCAGCTCTCTTAAATCCAGATCAGACCCGAGCAGTCCCTCGGTCTGGCCGAATACAGCCCCTATTACGTCGGGCTTCTCTATTACTCCATCTGCCTTTATCTTTGCTTTTATCATGTATTTCGTAGACGTTGGCGCTAATTTCGCCATATTATCACTCTCCTTTTTATTATTTGAAACTTCGAAAACATCATTCAATCTTATATGTGTATGCCTTTAAAGTCCTCGATGCAGCCCTTTCCGAACCCCATCAGAATACGCCTCAACCTTCGGTTGACTCTTACCTTATGGCTTTTGAGGAGAACATCAAGCTTCTTTTCCAGCTTCCTGCCCTCTTTGTCGAAATCTGTAAGGATTATGACTTCGTGAATGCCTGATTCGGCAATATTATTCGCGAATTCCGCCAGTGGCGTATTGTTGAGTGGGATTATGTTCGTAAGTCCCAGGCCAGCCAGTGCCTTCACATCTTTCTTGCCCTCGACTATGACCGCTCTTGATTTCATTTCCTCGAGCGTCTTTATAAAGCTTTCCCTTTCCCCCTCTGAGACGAATTTGTTGTGTTTCATGCTTGACTCACTGTCTTTCAGAATATGTTCATTTAGATATGGATATTTATTTTTTCCTATTATATTAACCTCATGAAAAACCTGAAGCTGCGTCATGTAATGCCCAGAACGACCAAAAGTACAATAACACGAGGGAAACGGGGTAAGAATCATAATGGTCTCAAGCCCCAAAACAAAAAGCAAAGGATAGTGAGAGAGAGATGGTCAGATTTTTTCAATAACAAAAAAAGAAAATGGTATGCGACACAAGACAGGATCCATGCTATTAGGTATATGGCACCGTGGATAAGGAGCGGAGAGCTGGGCAGGCTCTTGTATAACCTCAAACTGCGCGATAATGCTCATGGGTTTTGGCGAGATAATGATGATGAATTCTCGGTAGCGTCCTTTAGAATCAGCGAAAAAGACGATGTTTGGGTTTGTGAGGCGGACTGGTTAAGGAAGTATCATGATGGCAGCATAGATACGTACGAGGCTCACGTAAAGTTTGCGGAATCTCGAGTGGGTTTGAGCGAATATGGTAATGATTTCGAATTACCTGAATATATGATTGGTAATAGGATAGCATTGAACAGAATTGATTGGTCAGACCTACCAAAGAGAATTAAACCCAAGACATTTTGTACGCGTCCCAACAGTAACGTAATATGTTTAGAATACTAATCTAATTCCTAAGCAAAAGGTAATTACTGCTTAAGCAAGGTAATTAATGACATCCCTTTCAGTGACCATGCCCACGATGTCCATTTCAATGCCCTCAACCACAGGCAAGCCCCCTATATGCCGCTTCTGCATGGTCTCAATGGCCGTTCGCAGGCTGTCGTGCGACTTGGCGTAAAGCACGTTGGGGTTCATGGCGTTCCGGATCGGCGACCGGTCGCGCCGAAGGCCGCGCAGCCTCTTGCCCTTGTTCAGGTACTTCAGCAGGTCGAACGGCGTGACTATGCCGGTCATTATGCCTTTCTCAACAACCGGCAGCCTCCTGTAGGGGCCGTGCACGATCATCCTTGCAACATCGAATACGGGGAAGGCTTCCCTGATAATGAATGGCTTGCCCATCATGACATCGTACACCTTAAGCTTGGTCTTCCCCTTTATCCGGTTCAGTATGTCGCTCTCTGAGACAATCCCAACCAGCCTCTTCCTATGCAGCACAGGGACCCCGCCGATGCCATGCTTGTGCATTGCCTCTATGGCAGCATATATGTTCCTGTTCATATCAACAGCATGCACCCTTGTTTCCATGAGCTTCTCTGCCGGGGCATCAATGCCCGCACCCTTCCTCAGGAAGAACTCATGCCTTGGCCCGGCACCCAGGAAATCCAGCATATCTGTAGTGGTTATTATGCCGCGGAAATGGCCTGTCTGCTTGTCCACAACAGGAACCCTGCGTATGCCTTTGTTCAGCATTATGGAAAGGACCTCAGCTGCCCTTGTTCGGTTATCACAGAAAACGATCCGGTCCCGTTTGGTGGCAATCTCCATAACCGATGCTCCGGGGTCCAGATACTTCCGAAGCTTTATGTTCCTTTGCTTTTGCCGCCTCAACCCAGCCACCATGAAACCACGGTTTAATTAATAGAAACCCGAAATATAAAGGTATGTCAGACATGAAAAACATCCTGGCTAGCGTGAGGAAGAAGGTCACCCCCACGCCGGCAGAGAGGAAGGAGATAGAGAAGGTCATTGACAGGGCAGTCGCAGCCACGAAGAAGGTCATAAAACCGCTTGGGCTTGACTATACGCTGGCAGGCTCGTTCATCAGGGACACGTGGATGGTTGACAAGAAGGAGTTTGAGATCTTCATCATGTTCCCCGAGAACGCCACCCGGAAAAGGCTGGAGGAGCATGGTCTGTCAGTCGGCAAGAAGATAGTCAGCGAGCTGGGTGGCATCCATATCATAGCCTACGCAGAGCACCCCTATGTTCGCGCCATGATAGGCGAGTTTGATGTTGATATTGTCCCATGCTACAAGCTAAAATCGGCCCGCCAGATAAAGTCAGCAGTTGACCGCACGCCATTCCATAACCGCTGGATTGCCAAGAACCTGCCAGCCAAGCTTTCGGTAGAGGTCAGGCTTCTGAAACGCTTCACCAAGGCGCTCGGCGTCTATGGCTCTGATACCAAAGTCCGCGGGTTCTCAGGCTACTTAACGGAATTGCTCATAGTCAATTACGGCTCATTCCCCGATCTCGCAAGGGCAGCGGCTGAATGGGAACCTGGCCGGGTGTTCATTGATATTCAAGGCCATCACAAGACAGGCAGAGTCCCTGAAGAGCTCAAGGAGCGGTTCAAGAACCAGCCTCTCATCGTGATAGACCCGGTCGACCCGAAAAGGAACGTGGCAGCAGCCTTTTCCCCGGAGAACTTCGCCAGGTTCGTGCTCGCATGTGAACGGTTTGTAAAACATCCTTCGGAAAATGCGTTCTTCCCGGTCCCGGAAAAGGTCGAGCCAGCCAAGCTCAGAAAAACAATGGAAAGCCGGGGCAGCAAGTTCCTGATAATCCGGCTGCAGCGGCCTGACGTCATAGACGATGTGTTGTGGCCCCAGCTGCGCAGAACCGCCAACCGTCTGAAAGACATCATGAACGATCATGATTTCCTTGTGCTGGACTGGGCTGTGCATTCAGACCTGGTCGACCTGGCTGATCTGTCAGCTAAAACAAAACATCCTGGTAAATCATACATCATGCTGGAGATGGGTGTATGGAAGCTGCCGGCAATACGCAAGGTGGTTGGGCCGCCTGTTTTCATCAGGCAACGCGCCGCAGAGTTCAAGCGGAAATACCAAAAGCTGGGCAAGGTATGGGTGGATGGGGACAGGCTGGTTTCCGAGGTTAAGAGGGAATTCCTTGACGCAAGGGCAAAGCTCGAGGACACGCTGTCCGACCCGCTAAGGGAAATCAAGGCAAAGGGCATTGCATCCCACCTGGCCGATTCAATCGCAGGCCGGGCAGGCAGCGGGTTCAGGATACTCGAAGAGGAGCAGATACTGGACCTGGCCAAAAAGGACCGTGGATTCGGCCTGTTTCTGAAGGGATACTTGGATAAGGGTCTGTAGCCAGGATAATATAAAAACGGCATGTTACACTTGTCCCACAATTCTGGGTTAGATATTTAAACATGACTCCCGAAAAATATATTACATGCATCCGATAACATGGGCAGGTAATGGGAAGTCTGTGGCTAATTCCTATTAGCCCAACTGCCATTAATCCGGGTGCTTGCTATCTTTTTCGGTTTGACTGTTCCGGCTTTTTGCCGTGATTCAACTCGGCCTGACATAACGCTGCTTCGGATTCTTGGGTTTGCTTCCTGTTGATTCAATCCACCGTGTTACGGATGTATTGTATTCAGGAAAAGAGGTGTAAGAATGACCGGCAACGGTAAATTCAATGGTGTCAGTGGAAACCAGGATAGTAATGTAATGACGTACAGAAACCATAGAATCTCACAGATGATTGCCCCAGCTGTAACTGCCGAGGATCCAACCTGTGGCGGTATGATTGATAGTATGGGCGGTTGTTACGTTGGTGATGTCCTGGTCGTATTCAATTACAAAATATGGCATATCCCGGTATCAGCTGAAAGTAATAACGATAATCATTTGTGTTCACCCGCTGATGACATTGAAGTGATAGAGGATTACACTGAACACCTATGACAATAAAGCAAAATCCTACTACAGATGATACCATGAAGTATACGCAAGCACAAACCAATGAAGAAGGTTCTTGTTAGCCCAACCTATACCAAACTTTACCCACCATACTCCTGCTTCCACAGCTCGTATTCATGGATTTCCTTCTCGCTGGTGGAAGGCCTTATCTTGGCCAATGCCTTCTCGAAGTCGGCCATGGTCAGCTTCTGGGTCTTCAGCGAATAGCTCTCGATCTGCTTTGTTGTGAGGTCGCCAAGGTCAGGGTTCATCTCCCTCACCATGGTTGATATGGCCTCCTCGCACACGCCCATTATGTCACGGCCCGAGAAGCCTTCAGTCTGCTTGGCGAGCTCGTTCAGCATGCCAGAGCTCTCTACCTCTGCGCTGTTCAGGTGTATCTGGAATATGGCCTTCCTCGATCTCTCGTTCGGCAGTGGAACGTAGATCTTGCGCTGGAACCTGCTTATTGCCGCCTCGTCCAGGTCCCATGGCTTGTTGGTCGCACCCATCACAATGACTCTGTCATCGCTCTTGCCGCTGAAGCCCTCTATCTGGGTGAGCAGCTCGCCCAGTACCCTCCTAGTGGCCTCGTTTATGTCGCCTGACCTGCGCATGGCCAGTGAATCCAGCTCGTCCAGGAATATGAGCGATGGCTGCATTTTCTTGGCCTTCTCGAACAATGCATGCACCAGCTTCGGGCTCTCACCGAAGTATTTGGAAAGCAGGACAGAAATCTTTGCCTCGAAAAACGTGGCTTCAAGCGTGTTGGAAGATGCCTTGGCAAGCATGGTCTTGCCTGTGCCAGGCGGGCCATACAAAAGGATGGTGCGCTGTGATTTCACGAATGGTGGCTTGTCCTTGATGAACGGAAGGATGATGGCTTCCTTGATGACCTCCTCGGCATCCTTTAGGCCGCCTATATGCTCCCATGTGATGTCAGGCTTCTGCGAAACAATAAGTTTGGAAACCGCCTCCTGGAACAGCTCAGGTTCGCTCTTGCTCATCTTCTTCAGCGCAGGGCCCTGGCCCACAGTCTTGCCGACGTTCTCGTACTGGCTTGCACGACTGAAAAACTCCTCTGCCTTTTCGCGGGGCGCCACCATCGCGACCCTGCGGTATATGGCCGAGGCTTCCATGTACTTCTTGCTGGCCTCATCATGCTTCCCATCCTTCTCCAGCCTGCGCGCCTGTTCTATCTTCCTCTGTATCTCCTGGTGCAGCATGCTCTCGCGTAGTGATTCCATGGTAAGAAATTGGTAACATTGATTTAAATCTTACTTGCAAAAGGGGTTTCATGGTGGAATTCAATGCCGAGTGGTATGGAAGGCTCGTCAAGAACACTGACGAGAAGGCTGTGCTGGTTTCAAGGATGTCCGACCTGATAGGGGATGGCCCGTACAAGTCATGCCTGGAGATCGGGCTTGGCATATCACCATACTTTGCAACAGTGCTGGCTGACCGGTTTGGAAAATACTCAATTGTTGAAAGACGTCACGTGGATATCAAAATGCCTAATAATGTTGAACTTATCAACAATGACTGGGAGCAATCAGATATTGGTTTCAAACCAGATATTATAATCGCGTCCCTCGTGATCTATTATTTCGAGAACAAGAAGGCGGCCATAGAAAAGATGTTTGATTCGTTGGATGACAATGGCAAGGTATATTTTGTAGTCAATGGGAAGGAAGGGGATTATGGCCCGCTCAAGCACGCATTCTCAGGAATGATCGGCTCTGAATACCATTTCACTTACGACGAGCTCATCGAATTGCTAGGTGACATAGAATTCAAGGAATACACCGTCCACTCAGAGATAAAGTTCTCATCCTATGAAGATTTGTTCGAGACACTCAAGATAGCGTTTGATAATTACCCCGAAGGATACCAGAGGCTAAGGAATGAAATGATAGGATATCTTAAAGAAAATGTGACTGGCGACAGCTTTACAACACACCAGAAAATCATTGAAGTCAGAAAGCAGTAAGATGGTGTGATTCTGATAACAAACAGTAACATTTATAAATAAGTAAGATAATCTTACTATATGAACAAAAAGAATGACAAGAGAATAAGAGAAGTGCCTGAAATAGCGAGACTCAGCTCCAAAGGCCAGATAGTCATCCCGCTTTACCTGAGAAAAAAGATCCATGCAAAGGAGGGCACAAACTTCGCAGTTTCTAGCGTAAATGGGGATATGCTGATACTAAAAAAGGTAAAAAACCCAATAACAGAGGAAGACCTTAGAGTAGCAAAGGAAGTTGAAGCGGCCTGGAAAGAGATAGAAAGGGGCGAGTACTCCACTTATAGTTATGACGAATTTCTCGAGAAACTCGATAAAATGTAGTGTTTGGGATGCCGCTCAAAGAGGTTTATGTAACTAAGAAGTTTGAACAAAACATCAAGTCAGTTAAAGATAAGAGCATTCTGAAGAAACTGAAAACGCAAATAGAAAAGATACGCGATGAACCTGAAACCGGCAAGCCACTAAGACATATGCTAAAAGGCGAAAGAACCATATATGTAAAACCCTACAGGCTGATATACTCGGTAGATGATGATACCCTTATTCTATTGAGATTCATGCATAGAAAGAAAGTGTATAAGTGAATCTTAAAATTACTCCTCAATAACATTCTTCTTCTTTACCGGAGTCTCGGCTATCTGCTTGGCCTTCTCGCCTGCCATGCGTATGGCAGTCTCTTCGTCCGCGCCTTCCATGTCCTTGATCGCACCGAGCATCTCGTTTGTCTCTGAATCAGTAGGTATTTCGTCTTTAGCAAAGCAGTCCTTCAGCCGGTTCTTGACTTCGTCAACCTTGCCCTCCTCTATGGCCTTCTGCACGCTCTCGTCGAACAGCGTGTCGGCCAGGGCATCCACATCAGCATCCAGGACCTTTTCAATGAACTTGCTCTCCGTCTTCTCCTGCTGATGCTCGTGCATGGCCTCTACAAGAAGCAGAAGCTGCATGTGCTTGAGGTGGGTCCGGGCCTCCTGTGCCTTGGTGTTGCTTTCCAGCCTCAATGCCTTTATCTTTTGAATATTAAGGAGCTTCATGGGCTTTGCCTGGCCCTTGGACTCGATCATCAATGCCTGTATCTTGTCCTGTATGTCCCTCATCTCGTCAGAGATTTTCTCTACCTTCTTCTCGGTCTTTATCTTCTCTCCCAGAATCTCGTCCTTCTTCAGATGAGTGAACAGGTCCTTGCCAAAAGTCTGCTTCAGGAATTTCTTCAGTTCCATGGACACACCACGATTAATCTCTTTCATCCAACCTAATCAGCTGTTATGCAACTGTTATGATATTGTTTATTTAATTAAATGACTTAAATATATAAAAACGCACTCATGTCGTTGAGTGTTTGGGGGGATACTCGGCTTTGCCCAATTGGCTTAAGTCGAGAAGCCTAAGAGGGGGATTTTCGGATGGGACTTTGTTCTTCAGGAAAGAGGGGGAAAGCCGCAATGCCCGCAATGGGCTCAAGTACAGCAAGTAAAGGCTTCATCAACATAATTGAGATAGTCATAATAGTCGGGGTGGTGTTTTTGGTTATGCTGCAGTTCACATACATACCAAAGATGAGCACAGACTGGTCAGAGACCAAGCTCGTGGTAAAGGGTAGCGACCTGCTTTATTTGCTCGAACGGGTTGGTACGGACTGGACAAACCCCGATGAGATCATGGGGTTTCTGGATGATGCCTTGACACTTGGCGGGATGCGCAACAGCACCATTATTTACGACCTGAGGATAAAGGGTGCAATAAAGCCGGAGATAAGGGTTGGGTGCATATGCACGGATGATGAATATAAAGAGGTAGATACAGAGGTTAGTGATGCTCTGAAGCCGTTCTACCTGAATGGAAGGAACATAACATTCGTGGTCAACCAGATACCAACGGGCATGGGCACGCCAGGGCCACAGTTCCCGCACACATATGATGTAATAATAATAATGCCCGAATTCTTTGAGCCCATAACCCATCCTGCATACACGCTCGACGGATACCAGACACAGATATCCAATTATCTGGGGGCTGACAAGGGCATACTTATTGTGCGCAATTATACTGCCGCGGACACCACAATAAACCGCGTAGACAACCGGTTCTTCGGTGTGGGCTGGAATGAAACCCTGGTACCATCAGGCAACATGTCATTCACTGGTGTGGTTTCGCAGCCCGAATCCCCCCTTTACGATGTTTACAATCATTTTTACAATTTCCCGAAAGAAAGCGACGGGATGAAGATAGAAAAGCCGCAATACTTTGCGAACCTGCTCCATGCAAACGAAAAGACGCTGCCCTCAGACATTACCACTGCAGAGTGCGCCCTTGAGGACTGGAGCGGGCTGTGCGGCCTTATACTGAACAGGGGTATGCCCAACGGCTATGGCAGGACGGCGTGGCTGTCGCGCAGCGAAGGGATTACTGTACTGAATGAAACCGAAGAAAATGACATTCTGCTGAAATCCATAGTTGCTTGGCTCGCCGGGGAAAATAACCGTGTGATAAGCAATGACATGGAGGGCCCGGTGATTTCAAGGCTTTACAGGCTGCTCACACCGGCCGGGCTAGTGGGCATGTGGGATTTTGAACATTCAGGCTCTATTGCATCTGACTCGTCAGGCAACGCAAACCATGGCATAATCACAGGCACTTTCTGGGTTGACGGAAGTTCGGGCAAGGCGCTGGAGTTTGACGGCGAGGATGACTACATTGAAATCAATGACTCGGCCTCCCTGCACACTGTTGGAAGGGCCTTCACCATAGAGGGCTGGTTCAACGCAACAAACCTGTCGCAGCCGTACAGCCCCATAATATCCAAGCACGTGTTCAGCGACCCGCCCGGCAGCCAGATATATGTAAGCAACATAAGCGGCATGGTCAGGCTTGCAAGCAAGTGGTTATTCGAGAATGGTACTGAATGTGAGGCCAACTCAACCAGCCCAATAAACGATAACCAGTGGTATCATTTCGCATATGTCTACAACAGCAGCCACATCATGCTTTACCTCAACGGAAACACAGACCCCGACATAACCGTGGAATGCGGCGATGGGCAAGCGCTGAAGTCGTCTGGGGGGAATGTGAGGATAGGGGGAATTTAAGGCCGGTTTAGGATGGACATGGGATGATTGGTATGGAAAAAAGGTTTGTTGGGATTGGGAAGGCATGGAAGACGCCCGCATCAGTCGCACCTGTTCTACTGATTTCAATTATATTCCTAGTGTTCATGCAGCTGGGTACCCCGGTAGCCGGTTATCCGGCAGAGGGCTGGACTGCTTACAACGATCTATGCGATGATGACAATACTGGCTCTACAGGTAATGTGACCAACTATGGCGGCGAGGTCGGGCCTAACTGGGGCTATCTCGTGAAATACGCAGACAACACAAGCACTGGCGCATTTTTCAACTTCACCAATCTTGCTGCCCTGGAAGAATACACCCCGGCTGTAAATGCAAACCCGTTACCTGGCACGGATGCTTATAATGAATTTAGTAATGCATCCGGTTTGATATTGGATCTGCAAGGCATAACATGGGAAGATTTGGATTTTGATCTGGTCATAACCGGCCTAACAAGCTCGAGGAAGTACACAATAGTCGTTTATGGCCACCGCAACGGCGGTTCTACTTATAGGACGAGGTATTGCAATTACACTATTACAGGTGCTGACAGCTTTGTTGCCAATGCGTCAGCAGGCGCGGACACCCTGACCACATACATAGCTGATGACACTGTAAATTTCACCTGCGGCGACAATGATGCAGGCTATGTTGCAAAGTGGAAGAACATCGTCCCAACAACAGACAACATATCAATCGAAATCACGGGCAATAACAAAAGATACGTAAACGGCTTCAAGCTCGTCATGGAAGAGGACACCACGCCGCCGTCAGTCAGCTTTGGCGGCTTGACCACGCCAAGCGGTACCCAGAACGAGGATTATGTTTTCGTGGAGGCAAATGCAATCGATACAACAAGCCACGTCTCGACATTCATCGACTTCGACAGCAGCCTTGTCGGCTGGTGGAGGATGAACCTTGGAGAGCCTTTAGGAAATTGCAATCCCGATAGTAGCACTAATGAAGATTGTCAATGTGATGAGCTGTTTGATATAAGCACTATTGGTTGGTGGAATTTGATTGGTTTTATTTGTGCGGATGGTAACTCTCATGCATATGTGGAGCGCGATTCCAGTTGTGATGCTTTCACTGCACCTGGGACTGATGGCCATTGCGCTATTTATCAGGGCCCCCTATCTTCTCCTGATACATATATCTGTCCAAGTTATGAAAGGATGGGAAGACTTGTTACTAATGCAGATTGTACTTGTCAAGGCAGTGGTTGTTCTAATCCAGATTATGAACCTATCTTTAATTTTAACAATGAATTCTTTGCTGGTCAGGTGGGGATTATTGATTATTCCAAGAATGGGAATACTGGGATTGCCCAAGGCAATGCCACTCAAACAGACAATGGCTACATGGGCAAGGCCTTCGAGTTCGGCGGCGGCGGGGATTATATTAATATCTCTGATTCTGGGGATTTTGACATTGATACTGGATTAACCATGAGTGCATGGATTAGACCAAATGAATATAACGGAGTATTTTTAGACCATGCCCATGATTACAGGCTTTATATTTTGAATACAGGTCTAATTAGATTTAGAACCTACAATGAAACCAATAATTATGATAATTGTGACATGACCGAAACATTGGATATTGACACTTGGTATCATGTAGCTGCTACGTACAATGGAAGCGTGAAAAAGGTCTATATCAATGGGGTTGAGAATGTATCCTGCGGCTTTTCGGGTAATTTGCGAAAAAGTGATGCTGCCTTTTTCATAGGTCACAGATCAGCTGCACCCGGAGCAGCATTTAACGGCACAATCGACGACGTCATACTATTCAACCGCTCCCTCTCCGCAGCCGAGATAGCCGCCCTCTACGCAAACCAGTCCAGCCAATATGTCTCCCACAACTTCACTGGCCTGGCTAATGGCAGCTATCCATTCACTGCCTACGCTCAGGACGCTGCAGGGAATATGGATTCGGCCGAACGGACGGTTATCATCACAGGCGAGACATGCACGGGCAATGGCTTCACATGCTGTGACGAGTGCTTTCCAGGAACCAGCCAGTCAGCTTATAACGACACATGCATTGGGGCGCAGGTCTGCTGCGGCTCGTGCGCCATTGACATGCCGCCGCCGAACTTCTTTTTCCACGGGCTGATCGACAATCTGGCAATCTACAACCGTGCACTGACTCCTGAAGAGATAAAGAGCCATTATGAGTTTCCCCAGCAGTTCATGTTCCAGCCCGTCGAGATTCTGCTAACGCTTGGCTACGTATATTAAAACATTCATCAAAACATTTAAACCAAGCCGATAATGAAAAATAGCTGTGAAACGATTCAGGTTCATAGGCTATATGGATTAAGGTAATCAATATGGTGTATAAACGACCAGAGGGCCCTGTAAGGGTGAGGATGCCCAGGCGAGGCGAGGTATTGGGCGAAATAATCGAGCTGCTGGGTGCGAGCAGGTTCAAGATAAACTGCAAGGACGGAGTGGAACGGATATGCAGGATTCCGGGCAAGTTCAGGAAGCGGATAAAGGTCAGGTCAGGCGACTGGGTGATAGTCAAGCCCTGGAGCATAGAGCCGGAGAAGGGCGACATAGCATGGATATATACCAGGACCCAGGCCAACTGGCTCAGGCGCAAGGGTATGATATAGCTGCAAGCTGCATGATGGCATGATATAGCCGGCTTCTTATACAAGCTAATTGAATATAATTATATGAAACCCCTGTTGTTTGTTGCTATGTTTGTCTTCTCCTTTTTAGCCTTTTCAGCAGTAGCCTCAGCCCAACCCACATGCCTGACAGGCGCCGACCAGGAGCCGTGCGATGGCGTTGTCATCCTTGACGAGCTGCAAAACTACATACAGCTGTGGTACGGCTGCTCATCATGCTACCCAGACCTGTATGATGCGATTGTGGCATGGTACAGTACCTTACCAACGATGCCATCATGCGGTGATGGGTTGTGTAATGGGAATGAGGTGTGCTCGAATTGCGAAGTAGACTGTGGGCAGTGCGGCGGGCCTATCCAGACCACCAGCCAGATTGAGCAGTTCGGCATAACATGGACGTTTGATAAGGAATACCAGTACGGCCAGTTCGCGAACGGGGATTACTGGGTCGTACCTGATGAGCCGGGGGAAAATGTGACTATTATTGGGATTGATCCTACCAGTGTTGTAAAAATGGGCATTACTACACAGCAGGGCTTTGTTGAAACAAATGCCCCGATAAATGGGACGGATCCCTGGGAAAGAACAATGCATGGCTCCATGCTCAATCCTGTTTCAGGCACCCTATATCAGGGATATGACAGTGAGATGTATGCATGGCATTCGAGTGGGAGGATATGGGATCCTTGGTATAGGGATAATCTGAATGTGGGCTTGGACATGCCGCTTGACATCATCCCCAACTCATCTTTGATATCGTCAATCAGTTATGAGCAGGGCCAGTTATACCAGCTTAAGACAGCGGCAATCCTGACAGTTCTTGGTTCTGCTCCGGCTGCTGGAAGCTTCAGGCCGGCATATTGCGGTGATGATAAGAAAATATCATTCAATAGCAACACAGTTCTTGGAAATATGGATCTTCTTCAAAAACTGGATTTATCCGGAATAACCAGCTATGCTGTTGATGGGGCATCTTCACACACTGAAGCCCTTCACAAAGATGTGTTAACAGACCCGACAGACCAGGATGAGACTGTTGAACGGATGTTTGAACGGCCCTGGCTTGACCATGCCTCTTGGGGGGATGTTCTTCCTCAGGGAATTAACTGGCCAGGCGGAGCCTCTCATCCACACTATAACATGCAAGCTTATGGAAGGGACATATCCAACCAGGTAGGGGTTGCAGCCCTTATGCTAAATTCAAACTTCATAGATCAGCAAAAGAAAACCCTTACCATCAGAATGGTCCAAACAGGCATTGACCTTTATGGCGTTGCAATGAATGGCGGTGAAGAGGGCTGGAAACCTGACGGTGGCCACCGTTCCGGAAGGAAATTCCCGATTTTGCTTGCGGGAATGATGCTTGATGACAATAACCCCCTAACAACAGCTGACAATGCCATGAGAGATATTGGGGCTATTGATAACCCAAGTGATCCTGATTATATCTATTTCCATGAGGATGACCAGACATTCTATGTTGATCAGAATACCATTGATATCAATGTCAACGATACCCCCATAACATATAGCCAAGATGATATTGGATTGCCTGAATGGGGAATAAGACATACCACAGTACCAAGAGAGGACAGGAAAGAATGGAAGTATTATGGGGACAATGGTTACAGGATAACGGATAATGCACGTGCATGGAACGGCTTTGTTCTTGCTGCACATGCCATGGGCGTGAAATGGCTATGGAACCATGAAGCCCTGTTTGATTATGAAGACAGGTTTATGGAAGTCCAGGCTTCTGAAGTAGGTATTGGGAGCACATGGAGGTCCTTCTCCAAGTTCTCAGAGGATGTATGGGATACCTATAGAACCCGGTATGGCTGCGTCTGGACCAGGGACAACCAGTCTGACATACATTCCCAGGGCCATTATAACTGCACGGACTGCCTGGAGAACTGCCTTTCAGGCTCCTACTGCGGCGACGGGGCATGCAATGGCGCTGAAACCAACCAGAGCTGTGCATATGACTGTGAAGGCGGGGATGAAGAGCCGCCTTTGCCCACACCTGAAGGGAATGTTTATTATGTTTCGCCAGCAGGGGATGGCAGTCATAACGGATTGGATTGGGATAATGCATTCAATTTAGATGAAGCAATTACAAATGCGTCTGGAATGCCAAGTATTGAAGTTACTTATTTGTTGGCTAGTGGGGATTACAATGCTGTCACGATTTCAGGGGGAAATGACAGGACAGCCTGGGCAACCTTTAAGGCTTATGAACCAGGAGTTGTATTTAGCAATTCTGCTGGAGATGCATTAACAATCAGAGGGGATGTTCATAGGTATTTTGAATTTAATGGGATAAATGTCATGGTGGATGGGCCCCAGCCAGCTGAAAATTCAAACTATAGAGCAATAGAAATCACTGATTCTGATTATTTGAGCTTTAGAAATTGCAATGTAACGGGTTATTGGGAAGAGGCAATTGATTATAATGCTTATGCCAGAGTTACTGATGCCTTGTTTTATGTAAACAATGGAGATGCCAATGAGCTTGCGGGCTTAATTATGGAAAATTGCACTTTTTCCCAAGCCAAGCGTGGGATTGTCATAAATGATGACCTCGCTTCTGCAGATTATCCTTTAATATTTGCAAACAACACGGTTCATACTGTCTGCAGAAGCGGAATTTCAATTGAAAGGCAGGCACATGCCCAAGGAAACCATGGAACCATTCTAATCGAAGGGAATACCATGTATAACCAGCAGTCAAAAGACCAGGATCCTGGGGGTGATACTGATTATTCCCATGGAAGCGGTGTTGCTATAAGCACTGGCAACATGCTTATCAGAAATAACCACATCCATTCAATGGGTGCAACAGGAGGAATAGCTAGTTATGAGTCAGATGCTCCTACTGGAGGATTTACTGATCTGATAATAGAAAAGAACTTGATTTATGATGTTCGTGGCTGGTATCCTGTGAGACTTTATGGCCTTGGTACAAATATCCTCGTTAACAATAATACAATAATTGGAGATTATGATTCTGCTTCAGGAATGGTAAGATACAGTTATGCATTGTTATTTCAGATAGATGCAAGCGCTGACGGAACAGGCATTAGCTTCAACAATAACATGATAGTGGGTACAGTTCTAAGACAGGCTGCTATGACAGAATATGATGAGGATTATAATATAATATATTCAGCCACTTCAAGCCCGGGCTTTAATCATGAAACCTTCTTGAAAGGGGCTAACACCATAATCTATTATCAAGGAAGCGGCACACCACAAAACTTTGAATCAGGGTTCTTTGTAAATCCTGATTATTCGAGGGGCAATGATTTTGAAAGATCTCCTGGTGATGGCGGCCCAAATCGCAGAATGGATTTGGATTATTCCCCATTAAGCACAAGTGATGCCTGTAATGGGACAGTTGTCCCCCAACCAGGTTATGTCGGCGCCCTGCCGTGCGCTTAACGGCTGTTTGCCAGTGCCTTAGCGCCCTTGAGCGTTAGCTGACTTTGCCTTAACCCCCTTGAGAATCTCATACAGCTTCCAGGTCTCTGGCAGGAACCTGTCCTTGTCCTTCTTCAGCTTGCTGGCCAACTCATCCATTGTGAGGAAGCTGCCCTGCTTCAGTTCAGTCTTATCCAGTTTTGGCTTTTGGTCAGTTACAACACGGTAGACCTTGACATTCTCCCTGTCATGCCTGTCTGTCCGTTTTTTATATGAGCCCATGAAAACAGGCTTGGCATCAATGCCGGTCTCCTCCTTGACCTCCCTGGCAACAGTCTGCTCATATCCCTCCCCGGAGCCGAGATGGCCTCCCATTGCAATGCTCCAGTATTCGGGATAGAACTCCTTGTCCGCGGTTCTCTGGTTTACGAACACCCTCCCCTTCCTATCAAAAACAAAAAACACAACACTCCTGTGTATGAGGCCCTTTGTATGGATTTCCCTGCGCTTTGCCTGGCCTGTCACCTCATCACCCTCGCTGACAGTATCCAGCACCTCATCGCCTACCTGACCCCCAACAACAACCATAATAATAAATAAACCAATAAGATAATATAGTTTTCTATGCCAATCGAAGAAATCCCAATCCCGGAAGAAAGGAAGCCTGTTCTGATAGGCAGGGACGGCAAGACAAGGAAAGCCATAGAGCAGAGGACAGGCACCAAGCTGCAGGTGTCGGATTACGTTAAGGTTGAGGGGCCTGTGGATGGCCTGCTCAAGGCCCAGAACATAGTAAACGCAATAGCCAGGGGATTCTCGCCCAAGCACGCCTTCCGGCTGCTGGATGAGGAATGCCAGCTTGACATCATAACCTTGAGGGAGGAGAACGAGAACACAAGGCGCAGGCTGTTCGCCCGCATCATAGGCAGGGACGGCCAGGCCAGGAAAAACATAGAGAAGCAGACCCGCACCCTGATCTCAGTCTACGGCAAGACCGTCTCCATAATCGGCCTGCCTGATGACATTGACCTGGCCCGCCAAGCCATAGAAGCCCTTCTCGAAGGCAAGACCCATGGGTATGCATACAGCCTGATGAAGAAAGAGTAGTTTTAATGTTTTTATCCAGCTTAACCCATATATTAATTATGAAATCTCTTTTGACTTTCTTGATATTCACAACAATTTCCATTCTTCTCCCAGCCCTCACCATAGCACAGCCCGCCTGCAACACAGGCGCTGACCAGTCCCCATGCGACGGCATTGTCAGCCTTACAGAGCTGCAGGGCTACATCCAATTATGGTACGGCTGCTCATCATGCTACCCTGACCTGTATGATGCGATTGGTGCTTGGTATGAAGGCCAGGAGCCTGTGCCGGTATGCGGCGACGGCACCTGCGATGCCGGAGAGGACTGCTCGTCATGCCCGCATGATTGTGGGAGTTGTCCTGCTGCTGAATGCACAACAACTGTCTCGGATCCAGCGGGATTGGAATATGCAAAGACAAATGCCCAGCCAGGGGACGTAATCTGCCTGATGAATGGGAGTTATGGTGACTTCACGGATTCAAGAACAGCCACAGGAACTGACTGGATAACATATAAGGCTGTTGACGGAGAGGTTCCTGTGCTTGAACATGTAGAAATTGGAAGTGGCGGGAATGATGCTTATATTGAGCTTGATGGGCTACATGTTACGAATAAACTAATTTTACCTGGGAGGCATATTAATGTTAAAAACTGCGATGTCCAGGGGGGGAATTGGGATACTGAGCCTGCCGCTATTGATGGAATATGGAGTTCAAATCCTGATTACAGAAGCAGCTATGTCCTTGTTGAAAACTGTTCAGTGCATTACGCGTACCTAGGAATACGAAGCAGAGGCGATTATTGGACTATAAAAAATAACAAGGTATATCATATAGCATGCCAGGCTATCCGTGGGGGCGAAAGCAATGTTTTGGTAGAAGGAAATGAAGTCTGGGATATTAATCCATACTACGATCCTGATTATGATCAGCTACCTGGAGGAACTAAGGACATTCACTCCAATGGAATCTTTTGGTATTCTGCAGATGCGCAGCACAACATTACAATCAGAAATAATGTAATCCACTCTCTCAGAAATACCGGGGGTGGTTCGCTCTTTATCTCAGCAGGCGGAGGTCCCTGGACAAACATAAGAATAGAAAACAACCTAATACACAATATTGACGGTCATACTTTGCTTATTGGCAATAATGGCGGGACCATGCATTTTAACAACAACACCATCATTGAATCTAACACCGAACACCCAGGATATTTCAGAATGTATGACATACCGACAGAGATGTATAACAATATTTTTTCCCGCTTGGGTATAGACGACGGCCCCCCTGTTAGTCACGGTAACAATATCTTTGGTGCTGTCCCAACTGGCTTTACTCCTGATGCAAGCAGTTCTGTATTAACCCAACCAGAGTTTGAAGATTTGTTTGTAAATTATACTGGAAAGGATTTCCATCCTTTAGATACAAGTATTGCATGTGATGGGATAATTGTTCCGATGCCTGGTTATGTTGGGGCTTTGGAGTGTGTTTCTACTTCTATTCCGACAGGTTGTGATCATCTTGTTTCTGATGCTAGTGAACTTGCCAATGCAAGTAACAATGCCCAGCCAGGAAATGTAATATGTTTGGAGGACGGAGATTATGGTGATTTTTATGACACTAGAACAAACAATGGGCCTTTCATAACATACAAAGCTATTAATAAACATGGGCCTGTTTTTGGTAATTTTATAATTGGAGATAGTGGGAATGATGCTTATGTTGAGTTAGATGGGTTACATATTACTAATAAGCTAACATTGAGAGGAAACCATATTAATATAAAAAATTGTGAGGTTGAGAGTGGGGATTTTACTGATTCTTCTACAGCAATAGTTGAGGGTGTTTGGCTCCAGTGCGATAACATCTTAGTCGAAGATTGCGATATACATTATGGATGGAGAGGGATAAGGGCCGGGGGATATTATTGGACCATAAGAAACAATACAATACATCATATAGCAGAAGATGGGATAAAAGGTGGTGTTAGCGATGTTTTGGTAGAGCATAATAAAGTCTATGACTTAAGTCCATTCTACCATCCTGATTACAGAGGAGATGGTACAGGCCTTGATATACATGGTGATGGAATACAATGGTATTCAGGAAGTGTTCAAGAAAATATAACTATTAGGGATAATAATTTTTACTCAAGTAGGATTAATGGGGGAGGTGCTATATTTGTTTCAGCTGGTGGTGGTCCTTGGACAAATGTAAGAGTTGAAAACAATTTACTGTATGATATTGATGGCAATATTCTTCTTGTTGGTTGTAATGGCGGTACTCTATATGTTAACAACAATACTATACTTGAAACTATATCAGTAGTAAATTTTAGGGTATATGACGCAACTGAAATGTATAATAACATATTCAGCAAGTTATGGACTAATGGGAACATAGCCGGCAACGGCAACAACATCTATGCTGAGACTCCAATCGGATTTACTCTTGGAAGCGGAAGCCAAGTGTTAACCCAAACAGAGTTTGAAGATTTGTTTGTAAGTTATGCTGGAAGTGATTTCCACCCTGAATCTGAGAGTATTGCTTGTGATGGAAGTGTGAATGGGCAGATAGGAGTTGCTGTTGGTGCATTGCCTTGCTCAGGCGAGGCATTGCCTGAATGCACAGCTATTGGCCAATGCGACAGCCTCGATGACATCTGCAATGACTGGGAATGCAATACAGGAACCCGGAGATGCGAAGTGACATACACAACAAGCCCATGCGACGACAACAATGAATGCACTGATAATGACATATGTTCCGCTGGAACCTGTTTCGGAACCAATAAAGCCGACGGAACCGCCTGCCCTGATGACGGGCTGTTCTGTAATGGCCAAGAGGCCTGCCAGTCCGGATCCTGCCAGCATTCGGGTAATCCGTGCACTGATGACGGCTTCTTCTGCACGACCGTCTCATGCTCCGAAGCCACCCAGTGCGGTGCTGTCCAATACGACCATTCTGCCTGCGACGACGGCAATCCCTGCACAGACGACAGCTGCATCGGTTCAGGCGGGGAAGCCGGGACAGGATGCAGCAACACACCAAACACTGACCCATGCGACGACTCCAACCCCTGCACCAGCGGGGATGCCTGCTCATCGGGGTCATGCCAGCCCGGATCAGCTATAACATCCTGCACAGACGACGACGGCTGCTGCCCGGAAGGCTGTGACGAGAACAGCGACAATGACTGCGCCAGCATACCGGCTGGCTACATCGCATTCTGGGAGCTCGAGACTGACGCAACCGACTCAAGCCCGAACGGGCTTGACGGAACAATGGAAGGGGATGCAGCAATAGCCAATGATGCGATCAGGGGCAATGTCCTGAGTGTGGATGGCGACGGCGATTATGCGGTCATACCTGACAATGACCTGTTAGACCTTGTTGATGAATTCACCGTCCTTTACTGGGAGAAGCCGGGCTCATATTACCATGCGGGAAACGATGAATCAAGGGTCATTGGCAAAGGGGCATACCAATGGGCCTTTGGGCACACAAAGCCAGATTCAGGCGGAGGATATAATGCCCTAATCCGCAACAGTGCCTGCTCGGGATGGTGGCAGCCTACGATCGGCACTGCCCCGCCGATCGGGGAATGGGTCCAAGTGGCATTCAGGATGACCAATTCCGGGAATTCCATGGAAGTCTTTGAGAACGGGATATCCTTAGGGACAAAAACACAAACAGCGGGCATATGCCCAACCAGCACTTCGGATGTTTTCATCGGCAGGCGGCGGTCAGAGCCAGATGACGAATACTTCAGCGGCTCCATCGATAACGTCATGATCTACGACAGGGCCCTGACCGCGGCCGAGATAAATCAAATATATCAAGCCCAGAGCCAATAATTAACCCTTGCTAACCATTGCTTTTGATTTCTTTGACCAGTTTCTTTACTTTGGCCTTCTTGGAGACAGATTCGTACGCGGATTTGGCTGCAAACTCGAACTGTTTCTCTCCATGGTTATAGTTCAGGAAGACTATTAGTTCGCTCTGCTTCTCCAGATCCATACCCTTGGAACCACCGGAACCCTTGGCCGGGCCATATATCGGGGACTCATAGCTTTTCGACCTTTTCTCCAGATAGAACAGTTTATGTATGTCCAGCTTGCTGCTGTAGTTGCCCTGTAACACCTCGATTTTCTTGCCAGTGATACGGCCCTCAAGGAACTTGTTCATGCCGACGCTGATCAAAGGGTCCTTTGAGGCATTGTAGACCTCTTCAAGGACCTCAAAATGGGATATTATCTTAGTGAAGGGTGGGTACTTGACATCGTCCTTGCCCTTGTGGATAGGAACGTCTTCTTTTGTAATGAACGGCCCCAGCTTACTTACAACAAAAATGAAGCTAGACCTCTCAATCAGCTCTTCCAAGGGCATCTCTTTCAAAAAGACCTGGCTCATTTAATTGTCTAAGGACATGACAGCTTAAATAGTTTCAAAAACAACTCGTTTTCAGACTTTTTCCAGCCCCTGTTCAGCCCTTCTTCTCGAAAATCGTGTATGAGCAGCGGCCGCAGTATTTTCTGCCTTTGTGCTCGGCAAGCCATGTGCCTGGCCCGCACCGCGGGCATGGCTTCTTGGCTGTCACTGCCTTGCCGCCTTCAACCTTATAGAACTTGTAAACATCAATCTTCTGGTGCTTGCGGCCTGTCCTCACCCGCTTGCCCTTCTTTTCCTTCTTCTTATCAGCCTTTTTTGTTTCAGTTGGGGCTGCTGCTGGAGCCGCTGCTGCTTCAACTGGCTTGTCTTCCTTCCCAGCTTCTTTGGGTTTTTCTTCTTCTGCCATAATATCATTTCCCCTTTTTCTTTTTGGTCGTTTTCAACGAATCCATTGTAATGGGCTTTGGTTTGGTCTTGCTTATCGGTGTTGTCTCGCCCTTTTCCCACTCTGGCTTGACGGCTTTCTGTAGTTCCACATGCCGTCTTTCCCTCCTTCCGGATTCCTTTATAGTGGCTACATTGTAGCCTTTTGGCTCTTTACTTACTTTCATGGGTTTAAATAGGTATTGAATGAAGACGCCAATCATTGTGATAATGTAAATGGCTATAACAATGGCAATGAAGATCAGAATAACCAGTAACGCGCCACCCAAAATCAACGCAACAGACGGGAGCGTGGCCGCCATGATCGGAAGCAAATACGGCAATGAAAGCCAGGTCACGATTATAGCAGCAACAATAACACCTAACCCAAGCAGGAACGAACCGCCAAGACCCAAAAAGTATCTCGCGTTGGGCATTTTATCATATCCTTACAGACTCGCAATATTATTTATCTCCGGCCTCCGGCAAGCATTCCGCCAAGGATCGCGCCAGCGGCAACACCGCCTGCGCCGCCCCTGCCGCGTCCAGGCATGTATTCAGCCAGCTTGCCTGCCAGCTCGCTGACAGGCATGCTCTGCACCCATACCCTGCCAGGCCCGGTGCAGGTGGCCAGGAACAGGCCCTCACCACCCCAGATTATGTTCTTGATCCCTTTCACCCTCTCAACATCATACTGCACAGAAGCATCGAACATGGCAAGGTTGCCTGTGTCTACCCTTATCTTCTGGCCTGCTTCAAGCTTAATCTCGGATATCTCGCCGCCGACATTGAAGAATGCCATGCCAGGCCCCTTTACCTTTATCAGGATAAGGCCCTCACCGCCAAGGAACCCTGCACCTATCTTCCTGGTCCAGCCGGCGTCCATTGTGACAGAGTTTTCAGAGCACAGGAACGCATCCTTCTGGGCTATTATCTCTTCGCTTTGGGCAAGCTTCATTGGGATTATCTTGCCAGGGAACTCAGAACCGAATGAAAGCACAGCCTTGCCGGCCGCACTGCTAAAATTAACAAGGAAAAAGCTCTCGCCCGCGAACTTCCTCTTCATACCAGCCCACAAGCCGCCTTTTGCCTCGGTCTTCATCTTGACGTTGTCACTCATGAATACCATGCGGCCTGACTCAGAAACAATTATCTCCCCTTCGTCCAGCTCCATGTTAAGCATCTGCATTGTGGTGCCAAGCAGGTTGTACTTCATGCCTTGTCACCCTCTCCGCTTTTTTCCTCTTTCTTACCTTCAGCTGGCTTCTCTGCTGGCTTTTCATCTTTCTTATCACCAGACTTTTCTTCTGCTGGCTTTTCATCAGGCCTGGATTCATCCTTCTTTTCCTCTGGCTTGCCTTCCCCAGGTTTTGCCCCTTCCGGTGCAGGAGGAGCCTGGGCAGCCTGGCCATCCTGTGCAGCTGGTGCAGCCTCACCCTTCTTCATTTTTTTCATCAGACCCATGCGTATCTTCATCTTGTCCATCTTTGCCTTGGGCACGGCATCTGACTTGGGGTATACGAGAACCTTGACCCTTGAAGCCGCGATGCCCGCTTCGCTGAATATCTTATCGACTATGACACAGTCCTCTTTTGCCTTGAACTGCTTTGCAACATCCGCTATAATGTCCTTCCGGGGCGGCGTGGGCTTTCCACTATGGTCTATCCTGATCCATGCCTCCTCCCTGTTCATCAGGGGATTCTTCTTCTGGTTTATGACTTCCATAATATCATCACCAATTATTACCTAATATTACCCAATCACGCCGAATCACGCTGAATTACACCAATGATTATCTTAAGCGATATTGGGTTAATAAATGTATGAACGGTTTTTATTTTATTTAAAGCTTATTCAAAGCCTGCTTATTCGAAGCTTATTCAAAGCTTATCTGGTTTCAGTTCCCAGTCCGTTCCGACTCCAGATGCATGGCATAAAGAAGCAGTGCGCCCGCGCCTATGCCGCAAAATCTCTGCGGGCACAATTTGACATAGTTTTTTAGCCACGCAGCGTCATTCGGCAGGCCACACAAATACGTATGCTCCCATGCATTTACAGGCAATCTCCTCTCCTTCAGCTCTTGCTGGGCCTCATCCTTTTCCACCCCACTCCTGCGCAAAGCCCTGTATATGCTGTTTGCCGTTATGTTGGCTGATTGTATTTGCTCGAGTTTGGCGTCTGTCTGAAGTTCGCATATGATCTTTATCCCGGTCGGCCCTGGCTTATATGCCTCGAAGGTGCCTATTACCCTTTTCACTTCCATTTCAAAATAACCCAGCTCTTCTTCGAATTCCTCAGCCATGGTGTCTACGACAGGGCCATTATCATATTCGGTTTGGAACTTAATGCTGCCGCCAGGCGGGAAGCCCAGGAGAGTTGTGCCGAACCTGTCGACCCTGTCGGCATCGGTCTTTCCCCACACTACTTCACCCTCGCCTCCCCTTTCACCAACAACCACGTGCTCAAACCCATCCGCATCCTTTGTTCTGACCATGCCGATTGCGGCTAGCTGGAAGAACGTGCCCTTGGGTATCTTGCCCGCGTATTCGGCGCGAAGGTCGGCAGACGTCGCAAAGTTCAAAAGCAGTTCAGCGCCCATGTAAGGGTTCAGGTCTTGATGGTTCTTCAGGTTCGTGATCAATTCCCTGAAATCCGTTGGTTCGATGTCGTATGCTTTAAATAATGCATCATAATCAACCGGCAGGTCATAAAACTTGGCATCAGGCCTGCCTTCAAATTCCGCCAATTCATTAACCGCGACAAACAGCGGCTTCTCTTTGAACAGCTGGAAGTTTCCCGCAAGTTCATCCACATCCGACGCAAGCTTGATACTCATGATACCGCCTTTTTACCCCATTATTTGCAGTAAACTTTTTAAACCCATGCCTGATGCACGCCATTTTTATTTCCCCGTGCACAATTCTTTAACAGGTGTGATTGTCTTATGGCGGACAAGTTGGAGAGAAAGCCAAGCAACTATAAAGTAGGCGTGACTACCGGTCTTTATACCATTGCACGAGCCGAGGAACTGGCCACCACAGTCAGAAAGCTGGGATTTGCCCTGACAAGGGGAACTTCGGTCATAGAGATAGCGGGCGATGTTCCTCATGAGGTGACCCAGACAGAAGGCCGGGAGGTCAGATACATCGCAAAGAAGCAGGGATTAGAAATACTTTTTCATGGATCACTGACCATACCCATGTGCATGCCTGAACGGGGGGAATACAGGGATGCCCAGGACCACATGATGAAATCGGTCCGTTCAGCAGTCTACTCCGGTTCGAAATATGTGAACTTCCATTCCTGCCTGAACATCTGGCTGGAACTGATGACATATGCCGGCCGCAAGCTTACCATGGTATTCTGCGACCACAAGGGCAACTTCATTTCAAATATCCTCATGGAAAATGAAAAACTCAGGGAATGGTTCATAGAATGGCGCTGGGACGACTATGTGAGGGACATTCTGACCGCCGACGAAATGGAAAAGGCCAGCGCCAGCACGAGCGTCGAGGCAGAGAACTTCCGGCGCCAGACGACCGAATCTTTGCTGACACAGTCCCTGGAAAAAGACGGGCTCGGCAGCCAGGATATTGAAGATATTGTTGAAACAATGCTGACCGCGGGCATACTCAGGCTGCCAAGGGAGCTGCGCAGCGACCCAAGGGCAGTAGCCATTAAAACCAAGGTGGAAAGCCTCATGAATGAGGTCCGCTTCCGCACATCCAAGCACCATGCAGAGACCTCTGAAAAGAACTACAAGAATGCTATAAGGAAGAAGCTGAGTGAGGGCGGCAGGTGGAGGGTCGAGGAGCTCAGGACGCAGACAGGCGTCATAGACGGCTACCACATCATGGCGCACTACCTGTTCTACACCAAGGACAAGATGTGGCTGAAGATGGCTGAAGTGTACAAGGACGTGCTTGAAAGATATGGCATTGATTATAACGACAGGGAGTGGTTATATACTGCATGGCACAAGGCAGAAAGCAGGAACGACCGGGAATTCAAGGAGTTTTTCTACGCAGTTGTCGGCGCAAAGTTCCTTCAGGGCCATCTTGAGGCCCTGGATAAGTGGTTAAAGGACGTTTTCATAAAGGAAGAGATTGCCGACATCAAGGACCCGAAGGAAAGGTCAGAGCTTGAAAAGATAGCCAAGGACATCATGTTTGCAGTAGAGATCCCGGATGCAAGGGATCCTACACATGCTGGTTTGTTTTTGCTGTGGCACCCCAAGCAGATCTATGCTGCAGTCAAGGTCATCAGGGAAAGCATGGGAAACGACAGGGTATGGCAGCTTCAGGACTGGGAACACCTGGCTACGCAGGGGCTTGACCCAATAAAAGAGTTTGATGATCTTGTTGACATTTGCCCTGACATGGGCGAGATTACGATAGCCGCCCACGCCAATGCGCCAAATCCAATGCATGCCCACGAGCCGCTTGAGCTGGGTGACGTCCGGATATACAAGCTTCTTTACTTCATGAGGCAGACAGGCTTTGGGAAGAACCACAGGGCTTATGTCATATACGAGCGCGGCGGGGCAAAGGACCCCTACCAGAAGGCCGTTGCCGTTCTACGGCTGGCCGTGGCATCGCTGGCTAAGGGCATACATCCGGACGATCTACCGGAGGAATATTTCGGCATGAAGGGCCCGACAGCGGGCGACTTCCACAGGCAGAAGGCCATAATGCAGGACCATGCGTGGGAGCCTCTGAAGGACATGCTGGAAATCCCTGAAGAGGAATGGACATTCCTGTCCCAGACCGCGATAAAGAGGGGCAAGAAGCCCGATGTCTGGAAGAAGGGCGAGTTCAGGTAGCGCGTAACTTGTTTTTAAATTTACTGACCAATTCTGAACCATGAGGCAGTACATCTCAGATGAGGGTTCTGGAGATAAGGTGTCCTTCAGCTTCCAGGAAGACCAGTTCGGTGATATCGAATTGCTCGGCGCGTTCATGCAGATGAGGGACCTGCGCCAGAACTGGTGGGAAGGCATAGGCCCGGGCGGGACCATAACAGGACGCGTCATCATTTCAGACGGGTTGGTTTATTTTGGTGCGTGTGACAGCGTTTTCTATTGCCTGGACATGGACGGCAAGCTTGTCTGGAAATTCAAGGCCAAAGGCATCCTCCTGGAAGGGCCTGCCATTTCTGATGATGCGGTGTTTTTCGGCTCATCCGACCATAATTTCTACGCGCTTGACAAGAAGACAGGCCACGAGAAATGGCGGTTCCAGGCCAAGGGAGAGATAATGGACATGCCGCTCTATCATGACAATAGGGTGTATTTCGGTTGCATGGACAATATGATGCATTGCCTTGACGCAACCACGGGAAGGGAGATATGGAATTTTGCGACAAGGGACCTGCCGGTATCCGTGCCCCTTATAGTGGGGAACAGAATTTATTGTGGATATGGGGACAGAAACTTCTACTGCCTTGACATGGACGGCAAGGTTATCTGGAAATTCAGCGCGCAGAACACGGTTGCTGCCTGGCCAGCTGCTTACCATAAGGGCAGGCTTTTCTTCGGCTCATGGGACTGCAACCTATACTGCCTTGACATGGACGGCAGGCTGGTATGGAAGATGCCCGCAGCCCATCCAGTGATGGCGCCCATGATCCATGACAACAAGGTCTATGTAGGCTCATGGGACAACAACGTCTACTGTGCTGATGCGGATACGGGACGAATGATATGGAAAACGGACATAAATGGCATAGCCAGCGGGGTTGTTTCTGTGGGTGATGGCAAGATATTCGCAGGGTCCTCAGACAACAACATATACGCGCTGGATGAAAAAACAGGTGAAGTGGTATGGAAATACCAGACGAACGGCTTTGTTGCGCAGAACAATGTTGCCGGCAAGCGGTTGTATTGCGGCTGCTGGGACTGTAATCTCTATTGCCTGGGCTTTGGCGGCAGCCTATTATGGAAGTTCAAGACCAGCCTTGGCACGCCTTCCAAGATTACCCCAACCGAGTCAGCACTTGCAAAGACGGCAGAAATAATCTGGCAGGCTGATGACGACAATAAAGACAAAAAGCGTGATGATGAGATCGCAATAGCCGATTATGGTGAGTTCAGCGGAACCTACATAGACACCACTAAAACCGATTATCTGGGCATGAAGAAGAAGGGGTATGTGAAGTAAATCAATCAAACCAACCAAGTTGCAATACCAACTACTCAAGCCACTTATAGCCCTTTCCTCTGGCTATTATCTCGGTAACTTTGACTTCTGACCTGCCGATGGCATAGATTATCCTGTAATTGCCTACCCTTAGCCTGTGTAGAACAGGTTCGAATGAGCCCACCAGCTGCTTGATGTCAGCTTTCGGCCTGTTCTGGAATGGGTTCTCAACCAGGCCGCGAAGGCCATTTTTTATCCTTGCTGCGGTCTTGCTGTCGACCCTTTGGAGGAACCGCACAGCTGATTCTGACAGCAGGACATCATACCTTTTCAAGCGGAACGAACCTCTCATTCTTCAATATCAGCCTCTGCCTTTCGTAGAACAGCTGCCTGCTTGCCAGTTCCATCATCTTTTCCAGTATCTCATTGTATGTTTCGTCCTTGGTTCCGAACTGTTTGAGGTCTTCCCTTGTCTGCTTCTCTATCTGGATGGTAGTCAAATGCTTCACATTCTCACCTTCTCGTGTTTTCAAATATATATGATTATATTTCATTATATGTAACATATAGCTTTATATAGTTTATGATTGTCTGCCCTTGAATATAATGTTGCCTCATTGCAACCGACGTCGCCAAAGGCGACGGGGTTTTCTTGGTTCGGCAACAGCTGTTGAACCAGAAACTATACATACATCCTATGATTGAAATCATAGGTTTTCTGGTTCAACATAACCAAAAAATCAAGAAGAAAGGCCATGTAAAGTAAAGTGAAGCAGAAAAAAGAATTTTAAACCTTTATCTAATTCTACATAATGAAACGCTACATATCCGAAGAGGATTCTCCGGAGCACATATCAATTGAACTGGGCCATGAGATGGGGCCTGTTGACGTGGTCAGGATACTGGGTGAGATACGCGAATCCCTGACCCCGCAGTTCTATGGCATAAAAAAGGGCGGAAGCATAGCAAGCGACCTTAGGTTAAGGGATAAAAGGCTGTATTTTAGTTGCAATGACGGCAACTTTTACTGCCTTGATGCTGATACTGGGAAAGAGGTATGGCGCTTTTCTGCGGGTGATGTAATGCCGGCCTTTGAAACGGACAAAGACACCATTTATGTGTCATGTTTTGACCACAACCTTTATGCCTTGACGCTTGACGGCAAGCTGAAGTGGAAGTTCGCAGCCAAGGGCAAGCTGGGCAATAACCCATTCGTTGATTCCGGCAGGATATATTTCTGCGGGGAGGATGGTAATGTCTATTGTGTTGATAGGGATGGCAAGCTGCTATGGAAGTTTGGTACTGCTTCACCTGTATCAGCAATACCCAAGGTATACAAGGGCAGGGTGTATTTTGGCAACTTTGACGGCAACTTCTTTGCTTTGGATGCCAAGACCGGGGAACTTGCGTGGAAATTCAGGTGCAACAGCCCCACCGGAGGATGTGAAATACATAATGACACCATCATACTTCCAGCAACAAACAAGATCTTGTATGGCCTCGACATGGAAGGAGGGGTTAAATGGACATATAAATCCAGCGTATACATGGCACCCAACATAGCGAGCGGCTTATACAAGCATATGGTGTTTCTTGGCAACCGCGGCAAGAGCGTGACTGCAATTGACATAAGAACCGGCAGGCCGGTATGGGAGTTCCCAACAGGAGAAATGACGTTCAATTATACGAAGCTGAGCGGCGATGTGCTATACTTCGGAAGCTGTGATACAAACTTCTATGCTGTAGATGCTGGTACTGGCAAGGAAATCTGGCGGTTCACATCAACCGGCCCCAATACAGGATCAACGGCAATTGCGGATGACCGAATTTACTTTGGCAGCTGGGACTGCCATTTGTATTGCCTCAACCGTAAAACTGGAAAGCTAATCTGGAAGTTCCAGACCAGCATGAGCAACATGTCTGACTATGAGGTTGACACAAGGGCTGACAAGCAGAAGTTAGAGGTTACAGTAAACATACCCGAAAGGGCAAAGAGCAAGAAAGCCAAGGAGGACGAGGTCACCATAGCAGACTACGGTGAGTTCTCCGGAACCTACATCGACACCACCAAGACCGATTATTTGGGGATCAAGAAAAAAGGCTATGTGAAGTGATGCAAAGTTAAGCTAAGTAAAGCAAAGGGGATGATATGCCAGCGTATAAGTATGTATCAGAAGATGAAAGCGGAACCGGAAGAGTTAGTGTTGAGACAGACTTTGATACCTCGCAGTTCGGGGACCTTGACCTGATAGGTCTGTTATCAAGCGTGAGGGACATGGAAAAATCCCCTGTATGGGGCATTGGGATTGGGGGCAGCATACAATCAGACATACTCCAGCATGGCAATGCCCTGTATTTCGGGTGTTGCGATACCAATTTCTATGCAGTTGACGCCAACATGGGCAAAGAGCTGTGGAGATTCAAAGCCAATGGTGTTGTATGCAGTTCGCCGGTCATTGACAACAATATCATATACTTTGGTTGCTTTGACCACAGCCTTTATGCGCTGACACTGGATGGGAAGCTGAAATGGAAGTTCCCGACAAAAGACATGATATATTCGACCCCGCTTGTACACAAAGGCATTGTTTATTTCGGTTCAAAGGACAAAAACCTCTACGCAATCTCGGCAGATACTGGCGAGCTGGTCTGGAGGTTCCCAACCAATGATTTTGTCGGCTGCTCGCCAATATTCTATAAGGATATGATACTGTTCGGCTCAGATGACCATAACTTTTACGCATTGAACCTTGATGGCAAGGAAGTGTGGCGTGTAAGCGCAAATGCAGCAATCATAGCCAGGCCAGCGGCTGCTGATGGCCAGATATATTTCGGTTCACTTGACAAGAACCAGTACGCAGTGTCAACCGAAGGCAGGCTGCTTTGGAAGTTCCAGACCAAGGCCCCCATCACAATCGGTGGCACAACAGTACATAACAACGTGGTTTATTTCACGTCAAGGGACGGGCATCTGTATGCGGTTAATCCGGATGGAAAGCTGCTGTGGGGTTTCAAGACAGATAACATTGTCAGCACTATCCCAAAAATCCATGAGAACCGGATCCTTTTCGGTTCAGATGACTTCAATTTCTACTGCATAAACCTAAAAGGCCAGCTGCTCTGGAAATTCAAGACAAACAGCTGGATTGATTCATCCCCGGCAATACATAACAATATGGTCTATTTCGGCGGCACAGACTGCAGGCTTTACGCGCTGGATATGCAGGGCAAGGAATTGTGGACATTCAAGACCAGCATAGGCACACGTTCCAATGTTGATATTGAGCCTTACAAGAACAAGAAAACAGCCCAGGTCGTATGGCAATCTGAATCCAGCCAAGAAAAGGAAAGAAAAAGCCAGGAAGAAGCAGACATTTCAGACTATGGTGAATTCTCGGGCACCTATATAGACACCACTAAAACCGATTATCTGGGCATGAAGAAGAGGGACTATGTGAAATAGAGATTAGTAGAGACCGAGAAGTGTCATGTGAAGTGAAAAAAGGGGCCATTTTTAAAGCACGTTGATTCAATTATTACTATTATAGTTGCGTGATTGCATGGCAAAGAAAATACCTACTACCAGTGGAATGGACAGTTCAGTGGATGCAGTGGATGTGAAGCCTGACAGGGACATAATGGAAGAGGTAAAGGATGCCCTGGACGATGAAACGGTTGACACCAAGAAGGTAGGCATGGCAATGCCGGGCGAGGCAGGCCAGGAAAGCAACGAGGAAGAGGAATTTGTGGATGTTGGAAAAATGGGTGAAAAGGGCGGCACAGAGGAGGTTATCAAAGACATGATCGAAGCCAAGGAGAATCCAGTGAACATTGAGGCTGACAAGCCAGATCCCGCAAAGCATGAGGGGAAAGACGGCTCAGGCAAGGCAGCGAAAGCAGGAAAGCATAAAGGGAAAGACGGCTCAGGCAAGGCAGCGAAAGGAGACAAGCATAAAGGGAAAGACGGAAAAGCCGTCAAGACAGATAAGGGGCTGGACAAGAAGAAAAGGATAGAAATCCTCAAGAAGTTCACCAAGATGGTCCTCAAGAAATACGGGCCGCTTATTAGGAGCATCGTGCTTTTCGGCTCGACCGCAAGGCAGGAGTTCAGGGGGGAGAGCGACATCGATGTTTTCGTTATACTTGACGACACAAGGAACCGGATAACACCGGGCATGAAGGCTAAAATCGAAGATGACCTGGACTACTTCTCAAAGAAATGCAACAAGCAGCTGTCAGTCCAGCAGCCATACCTGCTCACAGAGTTCTGGAACATGGTTAGGATAGGCCACCCCATAGTATTCAACTTCATACGCGAGGGCATCCCTATCTACGACAAGGACATATTCCTCCCCATAAAGAGGCTGCTGCAGATGGGCGAGATAAAGCCGTCCAAGGAGGCCGTGGAGAAGTACATAGAACGCGGGCCAAAGCGCATCCGCAGGGTGAACAATGCCAAGATGTACATGGTGGTCGAGGACCTCTACTACGCCATGCTGGAAAGCGCGCAGGCAGTGCTCATGTTCCTGGGCAAATCGCCCCCAAGGCCCGGCGACGCACCGGACGCGCTGCGCAAGACCCTTGTCAAGATGAAGTTCATGACAGAGGAGCAGGTCAAGGACCTGGAGGACATAATCGAGGTCAGGAAGAAGGTCGAGCACAAGCAGATAAAGGAGATAGCAGGTGCAGAGCTGGACCAGTGGATAGCAAAGGCGAAGAAGTTCGTGAAGCAGATGCAGGGCATGATAGTAAAGATAGAGGTGCTGAAGCGGGAGAGCATGATCGAGAAGTCGCATATGATAATGTCAGAGACCGCGAACACGCTGCTGAAGGCCATGGACAAGCCCATCAAGAAGGGCGTGCCATTTGCTGACCAGTTCAAGCGGCATCTTGTGGACACGGGCATTATAGACAAGCGTTATCTGAACGTGTTCAATGACCTGGAGAAGTGGCAGGAAATAGTCAAGAAGGGCAAGGTCCTGGACCTGCAGAAACAGGACATCCTGGCCCACCGGGAATATGTCAGGAAGTTCATAAGGGAAGCCGGCAAGGTTCTGAGGAAAAAGCAGATCGAAGAGCAGTAATTGGCAGAATTTCTAAAACCATGTAGATTACAAAGGATTGCAGATTTCACATACGACCCAGAGTGACCGTCATAAGGGAAAGGAACAAAGCAAAAAAGAGCGTGATCATTATAAGCCCGACAATGAGTATCAGCTTCCCTTTGGCGCGCTCGGCGCGCTTTTCCTCCAATATGCCCTTTGGCATCTGTTTGCTGTTCTGTTCATCAGTTTGTTTTTGCTCCGAAGGCATGGTCATCTAATTTATTATAGTGTTGCCATCTAATAAAAAGGCGATATAATGGCTACCATGGGATTGGAAGATGTTGCAGATATAGTCTGGAGCCAATGCATAGATGCCAAGCCGGACGAGAAAGCGTTAATTGCGAGCGATGCATCAGGAGAAAGGCTGGAGATCGGGGAGGCCCTGCTCAAGACAGGCAAGCAAATCTGCAAATGCAGGCTCATGAAGATGAAGCCGACCGGCATGCCAGGCACAGAGCCCACGCCTGAAGTGGCAAAGGCCATGCTAAAAGCCGATATTGTTATCGCGCCTACAAAGAACTCGCTTACGCACACCATGGCAGCTGACAATGCAGCCAAGCAGGGCGCAAGGGTTACCACAATGCCAGGCATAACCAAGGACATCTTCCTGAGGACTATCCCACTAGACTACAACGGGATTGATGCTGTAAACACCAAGCTCAAGGAAATCCTGCTGAACTCAAGAAAGCTTCGGGTAACAACAGCCGCAGGCACTGACATCGCAATGGAGATTGTTGAAGGCAGGACCATAGTCAACGGCAACGGAATCGCAATGAAGGGGAAGATAGTCAACCTTCCTTGCGGTGAGGTCTACTTCGCGCCCAGGGAAGCCAAGTCCAACGGCACAGTAGTTTTCGACCTTTCAGCGCTGAACAAAAAACTGGCAAAACCTTTCAGGGTAGAGGTCAAGGATGGCCATGCCGTCAGTTGTGAGCATAGAGAACTCTGGAAAATCCTGACAGCAGCGGAAAACGGCACCAACCTCGCCGAGCTAGGCATAGGCACGAACCCAAAGGCAAAGGTAACAGGCAACATCCTGGAGGACGAGAAAGTCAGGGGAACGGCCCACATCGCTTTCGGAACGAACGCACCATTCGGCGGCACCGTCCAGACCTCGGTCCACCTGGACAGCATCTTCAGCAAGCCCACCATAGAGGCGGACGGCAAAACCATAATAAGTGAAGGCAGGTTCTTGTTCTAGGTGGTTATCAGTATTCATGCTATGTATGCTGCATACATCATACATCATACATCATACACTGAGCAGTGCAAGCATCACGACAAGGAAGCACGTCAGCAGCACTATGAACATGCTGAACTCGAACCCGGGGGCGCTGCCATTTGAATTGCTGCCCGGGCCTGGGGGTCCGGGGGGTAATGCTGAAAGGGATAGCATTATGGGGCCTCCGTCGCCGAATATCCTGTTACTTGTTATATTATCGGGTCCGAAGGTGTCGCCCGTGTAGCCGACTTTGGTTGCGGAAAGGGACAGCGTCCGGTTTTCAATTGTCCCGTTGTCTATGTACTGTGTTATTTCCTGCCTGGCTGTGTAGCCGCTGGCCTGGGTTGTTGCGGGTGGCTGGCCGTCATTGGTTATAGACACTGTCACGCTGCTAAGCGGGTTTGTTCCATCATAGGTGGCGTATATGTCCACATACCACTTCCTTATCAGCTTAGAACCGATATCAACATTTTCTGTTGAATAGCTTATGTTTAGGAATGTGTTGTTCAGATTCCCCGAACCAGATAAATATGCATGGGTTGCAGACCCGGTAATGTTGCTGTCCCTTACAAGGTTGTGTGAGCCACCGCTAAAGGTCAACGGGTAATTATCAGTAAACACATTGCCTGCCAGGACATTATAGTCTGAGTCTCCAGAGAAGTATATTGCAGCATAATTATTATGTTGAACCAGAAAACCTATGATTTCAATCATAGGATGTATATACAGTTTCTGGTTCAACAGCTGTTGCCGAACCAAGAAAACCGCTGGCTTTAGCCAGCGGATGCATGGAGGCAACATT
>Ga0180434_10001042_pt1 | contig 40636 bp, 57 predicted proteins | sample SS_ome_7_FD_132453 | JGI IMG/M metagenome (GOLD analysis project Ga0180434, IMG submission 132453) | Hypersaline lake sediment archaeal communities from the Salton Sea, California, USA - SS_1_D_2 metaG | ecosystem: Environmental > Aquatic > Non-marine Saline and Alkaline > Hypersaline >... | reverse complement strand
TATACTTGTAGGGATGGAATCTCTCGATTCTAATTTCCTTTGACATGTCCTCTCCTTCATCCGCTCGCGCGTATCAGAGCACAGAATACATTTTTCTAACCCGTTTGAACGGGTTTCGTCGTGTTAGCGGGGCGTTTCAACGCTCCGCCAGGGGGATGTCTGAACAGTAAAAATACGGCAGTAGTATAGTCCCTTCTTGCGCAAAAGTCAAAATCTCGGATTCGGGTCGAGTTGCCGAAATCGGCGCTAGGAGTACAATAGCGTCCACAGGTGAGCATCTTGGAAACGATAGGAGTTGCAGGTGAACGAAGAAAAACATGTCCCGACGATTGACGAGTTGATCGAACTGCCCCGGCCCGAAGATGCCCAGATCGCGCCCGACGCCGCGCGCGTGGCCTACGTCGTGAGGACGCCCGACTGGGATAAGAACGAGTACGCCTCGCAAATCTGGCTGGTCGAAACGGCCCCGGCCCAGGCGAAACCGCGCCAATTGACTTTTGCCCGGCCCTTGAACGATGGCGTGCAATCCAGTACATCGCCGCGCTGGTCGCCGGATGGTCAGTGGCTCGCCTTTCTCTCCAAGCGCGAGGGGGATGAGCACGTCCAGATCTACCGCATGTCGCCCTTTGGCGGCGAGGCCGAGCGGTTGACCAAACTGGAGACGGACGTCGAGGCGCTGGCGTGGTCGCCCGACGGTGGATCCATCGCCTACGTCGCGTCCGATCCCGAAAGCGACGCCGACAGGCAGCGAAAAGAAACGTATGGCGAGATCCACGTCGAAGACCAGGACTATACGCGCTCGCACCTGTGGCTGCTCCGGTTGGCGGACAAAAAGCAGCACAAGTTGACGAGCGGCGACGAATTCCACGTTGTCGATCTCGATTGGCATCCCGACGGCGACCGCATCGCTTTTGAAGTCTGGCTTACCCCCGACGTCCGCGACTGGGATCGGAGCCGCATCTACGCCGTCGACCTGGCGACGTTGGAGGTGATGCCGTTGACCGAAGAAGGGCACAGTTCGCCGCGCTGGTCGCCCGATGGCTCACAGATCGCGTTTTTGCGCTACGCCGCGCCGACCTACTATGCCAACAATGAGATCTGTGTGGCGTCGAGCCAGGGCGACGACGCGCGCGTCATTTCCAAAGCCTTTGATGGAAACGCCCAGTTACAGGAATGGGGAGCCGGTGGAATCTGTTTTACCGCCATCCAGCGCACTGCCATTCACCTGTTCCACCTAGATCCGGAGAGCGGTGAATACACCCAGCTCACGCCGGGCGAACCGCCGGGATGGGCGAGCGAGGCGGCCAGCTTTACCCGGGACTCGGCCCGCGCCGCGATGGTCGGCTTTGATGCGACGCACTGCGCCGAGGTCGTTCTGCTCGATGTCCACGACGGGGGGGTTCGCCGTCTCACCGATTTCAACGCCCAGATTAGCGATTGGCGATTGGGTCAGCGCGAGGTGTTCCAGTGGACCAGCTCCGACGGAACGCCTATCGAAGGCGTCCTGATCAAGCCAGATGACTTTGATCCGGGAAAAAGATACCCGCTGCTGGTCGAGATCCACGGCGGGCCTGCGTCGGTCTCGTTGCTGGGGTTGTCGCTCGAAGTCTATTACCCGGTTCAGCAGTGGGCGGCCCAGGGCGCCTTGATCTTGCAGCCCAACTACCGCGGCAGCGACGGTTACGGCGAAGCGTTCCGCGCGCTCAACGTGCGCAATCTGGGCAGCGGCGATTACGAGGACGTCATCTCGGGTGTGGACGCGCTGATCGAGCGGGGCTGGGTCGACGCGGAACGGGTCGGCGCCATGGGCTGGAGCCAGGGAGGGTACATCTCGGCCTACATCGCGACCTACAGCGACCGCTTCAAGGCGGTCTCGGTGGGAGCGGGCGTCTCGAGCTGGAGCACCTATTACGTGAGCACCGACATTCACCCCTTCACCCGCCAGTACCTCAAAGCGACGCCGTGGGAGGACTCGGAGATCTATCAAAAGACGGCGCCCATCAGCTATATCAACCGGGCCAGGACGCCGACTCTGATCCAGCACGGCGAGTTTGACCGGCGGGTGCCGATCTGGAATGCCTACGAGTTGTACCAGGGGTTGCAGGATATGGGCGTGGAAACCAGGCTGGTGGTTTACAAGGACATGCCGCATGGGATCACCAGGCCGCGCCTCAACCGGCAGGTGATGCAGGAGAATCTGGACTGGTTCAACCGTTGGATCTGGGATAAAGAACCGGAGACAAAGGCGGCCTCGTCCTGTTACGTCTCGCTTTGCTGCGCCGAAACACGGGAGGACGAGGGCGACTTGCCCGCCATCGAGCGCTACACCGCGTCGCGCGTCCACGACGTCTACCATTGGGCGCGGCGCGACGGCGTCGATTTTCGCATCTTTTCGGGCCAGTTGGGGCTGCTGCGCGCCTCCGACCCCGTTCCCCGGTACGATCACCGGCTACAGCCGGGGGAGGTATCGGAGATGGCGGCGCGGGTGGCCGGGCAGCTCGAGAAACAAGGAATGCGCAAGTTGGTGGTTTACACCGGCAAGACGGAGGAACACCCCGAGTCGTTGATCTATTTGGGCTGTCTGCACGTTGCAGCGGGAGCGGTCGGCAACGTGACCGTCGAACATCGGGAGATAGCTGACGATGGCTGGTAGCCCTATGGAGGAGATGCACGCGGCAAGAATCCAGACCATCCGGGCGAAATTGGAAATAACAGACAAGGAGTAGAATATGCTTCCGACGAAAATCGCCGTCATCGGCGCGGGCAGCGCCATCTTTGGGCTGAACACCCTCGCCGCGCTCGTGCGCAGCGAGCGACTGCGCGGCAGTCATCTGGCCCTCGTGGACCTGAACGCGGAGGCGCTGGCCCTGGTCGGACGGCTCGCTGACCGGCTCAACCGGGAATGGGACGCGCAGATGACCATCACCACCCACACGCATCACGCCGACGCTCTCGACGCTGCCGAGTTCGTCGTCCTCTCCATCGAGGTCCCGCCCCGCGAAAAGCTGTGGCGCTCAGATTACGAGATCCCGCTCAAGTACGGCGTGCGCCAGCCCTACGCCGAGAACGGCGGGCCGGGGGGCTTTGCCCACGCCGCCCGCAACATCGGCCCGGTGATGGAGATCGTGCGCGATATGGAGCAGGCCTGCCCCGACGCCTGGCTGGTCAATTTCACCAACCCGATGGCGCGCATCGTGGACGCCGTCGCCCGCTACAGCGGTATCCAGGTCGTCGGCCTCTGCCACCAGATTTACGTCGGGTACGCGATGGTGGGGCTGGCGCTGGCCGACGACCTGGGGATCGAGGTGCCGGAGGGTTTTACCAACACCCACGCCTCTCCTCCCACCATCCCGCCCCGGACACAGGTGGCGCGTCGGGCGGTGGAGCTTTTGGACATCAAGGCCGCCGGCCTCAATCATTTTACCTGGATGCTCGACGTGCGCGACCGGCGCACCGGCGAGGATCTCTATCCGCTCTTTGCCGAGCGTTGGGCAAACCTGGATCCCGGCTTTGAGCCGCTCTCCCGGCGTGTCTACGATGTCTTTGGCCTGTTTGCCATCCCCGGCGACGAGCACCTGTGCGAGTATCTGCCCTGGGCCAGCGATCCGATCACCAGGCCGTGGGAAAAGTACGACCTCAGTCTCTACGAGTGGGATCTGTGGGAACAGTTGCGCGACGTTTTCCACGCCGACATCGCCGGAATGGCTGACGGTCGGACGACTATCGAACACCTGCGCGACGCCGACAGCGAGGGGGCGTTGGAGATGATCGAAAACATCGCCGGGGCGGGGAACCATTATCATCTGGCGGTGAACCTGCCCAACCAGGGCTACGTCTCTAACCTGCCGGAGGGCGCTATCGTCGAGGTTCCGGGCCTGGTCAGCGGGATGGGCGTGCGTGGGGTGGGCGTGGGCCCGCTGCCGGAACCGATCGCCGAGCTGTGCCGCCGGGAGATCGGCGTGGTGCGCCTGTGCGTGGACGCCGCCGTGCATGGCGACCGGAAGGCCGCGCTCCAGTGCTTGCTGCTCGACCCCGTCGTCACCGACCTGGACGTGGCGGAACAGATCCTCGACGATTACCTGGAGACCTATCGCGAGCACCTGCCGCAGTTTTGGGCGTGAGTGAACCATGATTGACGAACGAGTGTACGAACAATTCCGCGAGATCGGGCGCGGCCTGTACGTGGATCGGCTCGTCAGCTCGCACGGGGGCAACATGAGCGTGCGACTGGGCGGCCGGGTGCTCATCAAGCGACACGGGGCCATGCTGGGCCGGCTCAAACCTCACGATCTGATCGAGACGGGCCTGGAGCACGACGACGGCGACGCGGCGTTGGCCTCGACCGATCTGAGCGTCCACCGCGCGATCTACAGGACGACGGCGGCGCTGGCGATCGTCCACGCCCATCCCCGCGTGTCCATCGCTCTCTCGCTCAGCCGGGACGAGATCGTGCCGCTCGACCACGAGGCCTCTTGTTTGCTGAAAAAGATTCCCGTCGTCGAGATGGCCTCCGACGGCTCCCAGATGGCGCAAGCCCTCGCCGAATCGCTCAAAGAGCACCGGATCGTGATGCTGCGCGGACACGGCAGTTTCGCCGCCGGGCGGACGTTGGAGGAGGCCTTCCAGTGGACGAGCGCTTTGGAGGAGTGCAGCCAGATCATCCTGGCGGCCAGGCTGATCGACGAGCCTTTGATCGAATATCGGTAACTGCTCAGGCCGTTGAAGCGAGCGCCGGTTGAGTAGCCGCCACGCTTTTTGGGTGGCATATCGAAACCAAGCGAGATCACAAGGAGCGAGCGATGCGCATACACCTGGCTTATGGCCGCGATGGCCTGGGGATAGATCTGCCTGACGACGCGCCGGTGACCGTGATCGAGCCGCAGTTCGTGCCCGGCCTCCCCGACGAGCGGGCTGCGCTGACAGCGGCGTTGCGATCTCCCCGGGGCGCGGCTCCCCTGCGCGATCTAGTGCGGGCGGGCGACACGGTCGCCGTGGTTTTCAGCGACTTGACCCGCCCGATGCCCAACGACCGCGTGCTGCCGCCCCTGCTCGAGGAACTGGCTGTGGCCGGCGTATCCGACGGACAGATCGTGCTCGTCAACGCGCTGGCCACGCATCGTCCCCAGACCGACGCCGAGCTGGTCGGGATGCTGGGGGGCGAGGTCGTCGCCCGGTACCGCATTGTGCAGCACGACGCCTGGGACGACGAGGGGCTGGTCGAGGTCGGCAAGAACCACGCGGGCCGTCCGGTGCGGGTCAACCGCGCCTATGTGGAGGCCGAGGCGCGCATCCTGACCGGTTTCATCGAGCCGCACTTTTTCGCCGGGTTCAGCGGTGGCCCCAAGTCGGTGTTTCCCGGCATCGGCGACATCGAGGCGATCCTGGACAACCACGGTGGAGCCTTGCTCGCCGATCCGCAGGCCACCTGGGCTGTCACGAAGGGGAACCCTCTTTGGGAGGAAATATTGACCATCGCCCAGTACACCGCGCCGACCTTTTTGCTCAACGTCACGCTGAACCGGGAGCGGCAGATCACGGGAGTGTTTGCTGGCGACCTGGTGACCGCCCATCGGGCAGGCGCGGCCTTTGTGCGAGAGACGGCCATGCAGCCGGTGGCGGAGCCTTTCGACGTCGTCATCACGTCGAACAGCGGCTACCCGCTGGACCTCAACCTGTACCAAGCGGTCAAGGGAATGTCGGCGGCGGCTCAGATCGTGCGGCCAGGGGGCGACATCGTCGTCGCCGCCGAGTGCTGGGATGGTATCCCCGCGCACGGTGAGTATCGGCGTCTCTTGTGGGAGGCCAGCTCGCCCCAGGAATTGCTGGATACAGTCATGGCCCCTGGATTTCGCTGCCACGACCAGTGGGAGGCCCAGGTCCAGGCGCAGATACAGCTCAAGGCGAGCGTGCACGTCTATGCCGATGGGCTGTCGGACGAGGAGGAACTGCGGCGGGCGCTGGTGATCCCTTGCCGCTCCATCGAGGAGACGGTGGCCCGGCTGCGGCGTCAGAAGCCCAGTGCTACGATCGCCGTCCTGCCCGAAGGCCCTCAGACGGTGCCCTTTGTTCAGGTTCGTGGTAACGGCCGTAGTAACGACTTCAGTCGTTTGGACCGTCCAACCAGCCCAACCAGCGACTAAAGTCGCCACTACCGCTTGCACGGCAAATTCAATCCCGTCCATCAATGGCCTTGCTCAATTCCTTTCGGCCCCGGTCACCGAACAAGATGATTGGAATCTGAAAAATGATCCAGACGACAGGCCCGAATAGTTGTGATTCATACCCCGGGGGCGTGGCAATCAGCATCTCCAGAACACTTACCGATGTGAGCACGAACGTGATCCCTCCCAGGATCATAGCCGCCAGGAAACCCCAGCGGATCTCTCGCGCGCATATCGGGATCAGAATCAGGCTAGCCACAGTCACGACCGTGTGACGGTGCGCCCCCAGGGTGACGATGTAGCTTAGCGTGCTGGTGGGTTTGAAAGTAAAGCCCAATTCAAGACCCATCAGAATCCAAAAGACACCGAGTTCGAGTCCGATGACAACGCCCAGAGTGTGAGTGGAAATCCTTCTGCTCATAGCTCTTCCTACGCTCCGACGGTGATGGACTGCCAAAACAGCCCGCTCTTGAGTTCGTACCGGTCAATGCCTTTCCCGGTCAAAAGGTCACGTATCTCCGCTGGCGTGTAAGCGGCTCTGATTGAGGTGATAAAGCCATCCTGGGATGGTATCCAGTACAGCCACCAAACTCTCCTCAGATCGTGGATGAGTAGCGCGCCTCCAGGCGCGACGGCGCTCAGGAGGTTCTCGATCACGCTCTCAGGATCGTCCCAGTGGTGGAGAGAGTAGGTTGAGTAGACCAGGTCGAACTGGCCGAGTTGGCTCAGCAATTCCGCGTCGGTGGCATCCCCTTCGACGAGTTTGATCCGGTTCGCCAGCCCCTCGCTCTCAACCTGCTCTTTGGCGACCGCGATCATGGCAGGCGAAAATTCGACAGCCGTGATGTGAGCTTTCGGTATTGCCTGAGCGACCATGGTGGTCAGGACCGCGGGGCCAGCCCCCACGTCGAGGAACTTGCCTGTGGCTCCTCGGCGGTTGATTCCCCTCACGATGACGTTGTATCCCATCCGCATGAACGGCGACCTGGCCTCTTGGGCGTAAGCCCTCGCGCTTTCTATTCCGACAAAAACTTGCTCGCGCTCCTCTACGATCCGCTTGGGCATTTGTCCCTCCGCATAAAACTCTTGTGAGTATCAATGCCGCTCGAAAACAAAATGACGAGTCGAGGCGCCATCCACGATACGATTGCCGACACCGTGGCGATGAAATGCAACTTTTTCTGGCAAGTCAAATCTTTCAGCTTTGTTGCTCGTCAGATGGCAAATGGTGTAACTCTTCTAGCGCCGATTCAATCCACTGCAATTCCCATTCTATGTGAGCGATGCCATAGTCCAGCGTGAACTGCCACAGGCGACGGGCTCTTTCGGAGCGCTCCTCCGCGAATCGTCGTTCAACGACCGCCTGTACGCTGGTGCGAAACAGCTCCAGCTTTTGGCGTAATTTTTGAGCGCGCGCCTCAAACAGGGCGATGATCTCCTCGTCGGGAAGTTGGTGGGCGAAAAAGACCTGAACCAGCCACTTGTGACGGATCCTGGCCAGGTCGAGCGGCGTGGTGAGCCAGCGGTGTAGCTCGGCCCGACCCTCGTCGGTGATGTGGTAGACCTTGCGATCGGGGCGGTCCTCTTGCTCCACCATCTCCATCCACACCCACTTTTCTTCTTCCAGACGCTTCAGCGTGCGATAGATCTGGCTCTGTGGAGCTGACCAAAAGTGGCGCACCGATTCGTCAAAGAATTTCTTCAAGTCGTAGCCTGTGAATGGCCGATAGGTGAGAAATCCCAGGATGGCGTGTTTTAGTGACAATCTTATTCCCGTATGCTAATATGTCTTTTATGGTATATATACTTTGTGTTATATGATACAAGATACATACTACCACAGTCTCTTGGTATTGTCAAGGCGGTCAATCAAAAGGCCCACTGCGGTGGTGCAGTGGGCCTGAACTGGTGAAACGTTTCACCAGTTCAGAATCTTGCGCAACGCCCGCGCCTGTGCCCGGCTCAGGTCCACCTCCGCGCCGGTGGTCAGCCGCAGCTTGTGGCTCCCCTTGAACCAGGGGATGATCTCCTGCACTCGATCCAGGTTGACGATGGCGGAGCGGTGGGCGCGGAAGAAGCGGGCCGGGTCGAGCCGCGCCTCCAATGCGCTCAGCGTGCGGCGGACGAGATAGCGTTCGTCGCCCACGTGCACCGAGACTTGTTCGTTCTCGATGCCGATCCAATCGATCTCGTCTGTGTCCAGCACCCGTATGCGGTCTTGGTCGCGCACCGCCAGCCGGGTCAGGTGACGGCCCTGCTCGGTCAGGCTCTTTAATAGCGGCTCGAGTTGCTCCGTCAAGTCGCGCTCCTCGGATGATGCCTCCTGGGCGCGGCGGATGGCCTTCTCCAGCCGCTCCCGGCTGAAGGGCTTGAGCAAATAGTCCAGCGCGTTGACTTCAAAGGCGCGGATGGCGTACTCGTCGTAGGCGGTGACAAAGATGATGGGCGGGGGTTCCTCCAGCGCCTCGATGACGCCAAAGCCGTCCAGTCCCGGCATCTGGATGTCGAGGAGCACCAGGTCAGGCTGCTCTCTCGCGATCATCTCTACGGCCTGAATGCCGCTCTCGGCCTCACCGACGAGTTTCACACCCTCGATGTTGGCCAGGAGACGCTTGAGACGCTCGCGGGCGGGAGATTCATCATCGACGATCAAAATGCGCATTGGCAGAATGCTCCTCGTCTACAGCGGTATCCTGATCCTTACGACCGCTCCCTGGGGTTTGTTCGCCAGTATTTCCAATCCATTTCCGTACATCTTTTTGAGCCGCTCGTCCACGTTGCGCAGCCCGTGACCGAGACCGTCTCCGATCCGGTACCCCGCCGGCATCCCTGGCCCCTGGTCGGCGATAGCGATCAACACAGCGTCGCCGTCGAGTTTCGCGCGGATGGTGAGATCGACGCGGTTGTCTTCGCCGTGGCCGTGCTTGACCGCGTTTTCCACCACCGGCTGAAAGATCAGGCCGGGTACGGGCACGTCCAGGACCTCTGGGGCGATCTCCTGGGTGACGCGCAACTGCTCCCCGAAACGAGCCTGCTCGATCGCCAGGTAATCGTCGACAAAGGCCAGTTCCTCCTCCAGCCGCACCTCTCCTCGCTCGCTGCCTGCCAGCGCGTAGCGAAACATCGTGGCCAACCGCTCGACTGTCGCCTCGGCCAACGCGGGATTGGTGTGGATCAGCGCGGCGATGGTGTTGAGCGAGTTGAAAAGAAAGTGCGGGTTGATCTGAGCCTTGAGCGCCTTTAGCTCCGCCTGTGCCGCCAGCGCCCGCAGTTCCTGCTCGACGCGCTCTTTCTCCACCAGTTGGCGATAGTAGCCCAGCGCCATCTCTGCGCCGTGGAGGATGGGGAAAACGAGCACGATGCCGAGCAGAAGCATCCAGGAAGTGACAGGCTCGACCTGGAAGCCAAAGATGCGCCCACAGATGAGGAGAGCCAGCAACGTGCCGAGAATGTGCCCGGCGAGGGAGATGAACAGCTCTGTCTCCAGCCGCAGCCAGTCCCGCGATATCTGCTCCAGCCGAGGTTGTATGAACACGCGCTCCAGCCTCGCAAAGAGCGCCAGAGAACCCGTGATCGCCAGGCCGGTGACGAACACGCTCAGGTCCCAGCGGCCGGTCGCGTAGGCGATGGCCAGGGTGGACCCGATGAAGGGCGTGGCAATATTGTGCACAATTGTCTTGCAAATTGGGTCTTTTTGGGGCCTAATCGATTGGTTTCCCTCAGACATTGTGGCTCCGCTCAATCTGCACGGCGAACAATAGTTGCACTAGCTTAATCATAGGCAAAATGTGGAGGATGTCAAATAGTTCCATCGTTAGCTTCCCATGTTCGCGTTTCGTCTGCGCCACTCCAGCCCTCCTGCCAATAAACCGATGGCGACGAAGCGGAACGTCATGCCGACCAGTCCCGCCTCCGGCCCGTAGCCGCCGCCGGTGACGAGGACACTCCCGATAGGAGCCTGCTGCACCAACCCGCCCATCTCCAGGCCGCTGACCGGAAAGCCCAGCACCGGCCCCTGGAAAAAGTTCCACGCAAAGTGCAGCCCGGTTGGCAACCAGATGCTCCCGCTGCCCAGGAAAGCCACGGCGTACATCAGCCCGCCCAGCGCGTTCCCCAACACCGAAAGCGCCGACGCACCGGGATTGCCGGCGTGCGCCAGTCCGAAAAAGACCGCCATCACGACTATTGCCAACCAGCGCCTGCGCAGCATCACCGCCAGCCCGCTGAGCATCAGGCCGCGGAAGAGAAATTCTTCCCAAAGCGCCCCGAGGACCAACGAGAACAGCCAGATCGCAAAGTCCAGGCCGGGGAACCGCATCCCGCTCACGCGCAGCGCGCCCAACGCCCACTCCACGCCAAAGATGCCGCCCATCACCAACCCGCCGATGACGACCCCGCCCGCCACGTAGCTCCAGGTGCGCTCGTCGACGGACAGGCCCATTCCCTGCTGGAGGGGAATCTGCGCGCGGCGATAATGGCGCGCGGCGACCGCGCCGCACGCGAGCACGATCAGCCAGATTGCGATGTCTACCCAGTTCATGGTTGCTCCTCGGAAAGTATGCTCAGAAATAGGAGACCGTCCTTGACCGTCCAGCCTTGCAGTTTCGATTGGCTCAGCATGTCCTTCACCTCGCGCGGCGTGTACGAAGCTCTGAAGTGTTCTGTAAGCAGGCCCAGCCAGGAGCGCCGAAAATCGCTGACGATGAACCTGCCCTGGGGCTTGAGCACGCGCTGAATCTCGTCGAACATGCTCACCGAATATTCGATCAGGTGGAGCGTGTTGTTGCTGATCGCCAGGTCGAAGGTGTCGTCCTCGAAGGGCATATCCTCGGCGTTCCCTTTCTCGAAGGAAACTCTCGCAGATGCCCCGCTCTCCTGGGCGTTCTCCCTGGCCAGTTCCAGGGCCGCGTCACAAAGATCCAGACCTACGACCTGAACGCCGGGCAGCCCCTCGGCAAATCCGATGGCCAGAGAACCGGGGCCGGTTCCCACGTCCAGTACCTTGCCGTCGGTCACCTCCCATTTCTCGGCGATGGAGACAAAGTTTTTGGCCACGCTTTGCATCCACCTGGCGGTCTGCTGGTGGTAGTGTTTCGCCATCTCCAGATCTTGAAAGATGCTACACTCCAATGGTTTTCTTTTCACGGGCAAGCCCTCCTTATTCCCAGCGGAACGTCTTGACGGCGACGATCCAGCTTATTATCATCCATCCTGCCAGAATCCCCAGGTCGCCGCCGATGGCGGTCAGCCCCGCGCCCTCGACCAGGACGGCGCGGAAAGGGACGGCGAAATAGGTCAGGGGAAGAGCCTTGGCCACGATCCGCAGTGCGCCGGGTAGGGCCTCGACGGGAGCAAAGGCCCCACAGAGGAGCAGCATGGGGATGTAGATGGCGTGGACGGCCGCCACCGCGCCATCTGGGCTTCTAGTCAGGTTGCTGACAATGAAACCGAGCGCGACCATGGTGAACGTGCCGAGCAAGAGCAGCACTGCCAGCAGTCCTCCGCTCCCATCCACGGCGACGTCGTCGGAGATCAACCCGACGACGACAATCAAGGCGACCTCGATGAAGACGAGCGCGCTGGCGCTCAGCGCCTTACTCGTCAAAAAGATACTCTTGCGCAAGGGCGCGCCGCCCAGCCGCTTAAAGATGCCCGCGTCCCGCTGCCTGACCACGCGGGGCACCAGCCCCTCGAAGGCGACGGCGATGATGCAGTACGTGATCAGCCCGACGGTCATCAGCGCCATCGGCGAGCTTGCGGCCAACGTCGCGCCGCTCGCTCCCAGGCCGCGGCTCAGGAGGCCATAGAATCGCTCCAGCATCCCCTCCCGGCTCAGGTAGACGAATAGCGCCATACCCAGCATCGGGACAAAAAAGTTCAGGTAAACGGCCTGCCGCGTGCGCCAGAAGAGGCGCAACTCGACCAGGGTTTGGTGAAAGATACTGGCGGTTTGGTGGATCAGTTTTTGCATGGTGCACTCCTTTTTCAAAAGGACCTATTCCCAGCGGAAGGTTTTGACGGCGACGACAAAGGCCACGATCAGGCAGCCCAGCAGAACCCCCCAGTCCTGGGCATATTTCAGCGGGCCGCCGCCGACGAGCATCGCGCCGCGCAGCGCGTCCACAAAGTAGGTCAATGGCAACAGGCGGGCGATCTGCCGCAGCAGGGAGGGCATCTCCTCGACCGGTAAGAAGGTGCCGCACAGAAACTGCATCGGCAGCGAGATCGCCAGCCCCGCCGCCGCCGCGACGTCGGCGTTGCGGCACAGCCCGGCCAGCGCGATGGCCATCGTGGTGAAGGTCAGGACGCCGACGATCAACACCGCCAGGCTCCACAGAACGCTGCCGGTGATCTCGGCTCCAAAGAGCAGGACGTTGACGGCGGTCAGGAGGATGGTCTGCGCCAGGACGACGGTCGCCGCGGTCAGCGTCTTGGCGCAGACCAGCGTCCAGGCTCGCAACGGCGCGCCGCCCAGCCGCTTGAGGATGCCCGCGTCTCGCTGGCGGGCGAGCGCCGTGCTCAGATTCTCGAAGGCGGCGCTGGACAGGACCATGCCGATCCCGCCCGCGATCAGGAAGCTGGAGTAGGAGACAGTCCCTCCTTCGACCTCGCTCAGGACAGGCACCTGGTTTCCGCGATTCAGGTAGCCAAAGAATGTTACCGTCACCAGTGGAAAGAGCAGCGAGAAAAAGACCACCGCTTTGTCGCGCAGGAAGAGGGTGAATTCGACGCTCATCTGGCCGATCAGTGCTTTCACGTTCGGATCCTCCTTCCCGTCAACTGGATAAAGACGTCCTCCAGGGTGGCGCCCTCCACCGTCAATCCGCGCAGGGTGAAGCCGTTCGACTCGGCCAGGTTGATCAAGGCTTTGAGCACGGGCTGCGCCTCGGGGGTGTAGATAGTGAACGCGCCATTTCCCTCGTCCAGCACCCTGGACACGCTGGGCATTTTCTCCAACCTGGCCGTGCTGAGCGTGCCTTCGATCACGAACTCGATCCGCTGCTCCACTGCCAGGTCCGCCATCAACCGCCGGGGTGTGTCGAGGGCGATGATCTTGCCGTGGTCGATGATCGCCACCCGGTCGCACAGGTTCTCCGCTTCCTCGATGTAGTGGGTGGTCAGAAAGACGGTTTTCCCCTTTTCGCGGGCGAGCCGGATCCACTCCCAAATCGCGCGGCGAGACTGGGGGTCGAGACCGGCGGTGGGCTCGTCGAGGAACAAGAGTTCGGGGTCGTTGATCAGCGCCAGGATAAAGACCACCCGCTGCCGCTGCCCGCCGGAGAGCTTGCCGACGAAGGCGCGCTTCTTCTCCTCCAGGCCGATCATCTCCAGCAGCGCGTCGGGGTCGGCAGGGCGGCGGTAGTAGCTGGCGAACAGCCGCAACAACTCGCCCACACGCAGGTCCGGATACAGCGCCGTCTCCTGGAGCATGATGCCGATGCGCTCCTTCAGCTCGTAGCTGTCCTCGCGGGGGTCGAGGCCCAGCGCGGTCACGCTGCCGCTGTCGGGCGTCTTGTATCCCTCGATGCACTCGATGGTCGTCGTCTTCCCGGCCCCATTTGGTCCCAGGAAGCCGAATATCTCCCCCTCCTGCACCTCAAAGCTGATGCCGTCCACGGCTTTGAGGTCGCCATACTGCTTTACCAGATCGTTCACTTTGATCGTCGCTCTCACGTTCTGTCTCCTCTCTACGAATTCACAACCTTCCAGTTTCTGATCAGCACGACCAGGCCGTACACGCCAGCTGCGAAGAGAATGCAATCCTCGTAACAATCGAGCGCGCCAAAGCACTTGGGCAGCCCCATCAACGCCCACGGGAGCAAGGCGACAAAGACCTTCTTGTCCACTTTCGGCGCGGCCGCGGCGATCAGGGCGATGGCGAACACCGTTGACGGGCAGGGGAACAAGGGCAGGAGTATCCGGGGATACGCGTGTCCCAGGAACACCCATCCGATCAGCGGGTACAGGACCACCAGAAGGAGCCAGAGGAATGTGAACCCCCTTTTCCACCCCGCGTCGGGGAGTCTGAATTCCGTTTTCCCGGTGAATATATCCACGACGAACAAGACCGACACGAGGATGAACAATGGAACGCCAATTGCTATGGAGATGGGATTTCTCATGAATACCAGGAAAAACACCACCCCGTTCCATGCAAAGACGAACGCGAGGAATGCCTTCATCCAGACGTCTGCCTTCGGCCCTGGCTTTGCAAACACTCGATACGTCAAGAACGCTGCTGCGACGATCATAATGATCTGTACCGGCCACAAGGTTTCGTTGTACAAACCCACGTGGTTCCAAAATGTTCCCGAATCCATCAGCTACCTCCTAATTTTTTGTCTGCGCTGCGCCAGTCGTATGATACCCGCTACAAAGTTTACCCTTGGCGTCCTCTCCATATAGCTCTCGTAGGCGTCGCCAAATTTTTCGATACAACCCTGGTCGGCTTTGAAGGTGTCTGCATAGGCCAACGCCATTGAGATCAGGCCCAGAACCACGCTGGTCCAATGCTGCGCGACCAGCATGACGCCCAGGTTGATCAGCAGCCAGGCCGCGCCGCCCTGTGGATGGCGCACGATGGCGTAGATGCCGGTATCCACCAGGGTCGTGGTTTTCATATAGCTTTCCCCCTTTGCCACGCCGCCCTGCTTGCGAAAGGTGATGATCGGCAGCACGCCAAAGATCGCCGATGTCCACAGACAGATCCATCCGATCCACTCAATCGCCTCGGAGCCAGACCGGCGAAGGAAAAAGGCCAGGAAAATCTGGGCAACCGTCAGCACGCTTGCGATGGATGATAGCAGAAAGGGGTGCAGACCGTAGATAAACTCTCGAAAGTGTCTCATTTCAGTTCCTCCTCTCCAAGTAGAATCATCTGACTTGACGCTCCTATGATAGCAAATTCGAGAGCAGGCGGCAATGATTTTGCGGTGAACGGTCAAATTTGAGGGGTGAACGGTCGAGAAAAGGCGCGGCAACTCCGCCCCTGGACTATGTGAGACTTTTCTATATGTTTGTTGACTATTGACAAATTACATATAGTGTGGTATACTATGCGCGCTTGAGGAAAGGCTTGTAACTTGCCAGGGAGGAAGGATGAGAGGGCGAGGTAGAGGGCGAGGACGCGGTCGCCGGGTGGTGCGGATATTAGAGCCGGCGTTGCTGTTGCTTCTGCATCACGGCCCGGCTCACGGCTATACGCTTTTGGAACAATTGGAAGAGTTTGGTCTGGCGCGTATAGATCCCAGTGCGATCTACCGGATGCTGCGGAATATGGAGGAGAAAGGGTGGGTCGCTTCGGTTTGGGACGAAGAACAGTCGCAAGGACCGCCTCGCCGGGTCTATGAGATCACCAAGCAGGGCGACGAGGTGCTGTCCTTGTGGGCGCAAGATCTGGATGAGAGCAGAAAACGGATCGATCATCTATTGGGAGTCTATCGTCGCCACATGGAGGAAGGAGAAGGTGCGTATCACTGAAAAATTGCTGGAGAGCATTCAGACCGACGCGCCGGTCCAGCAGGTGCTGGTGGGGGCTTTCTGGACGGCGGTTGTGCTGGACACCGATCCGCCAAGCTGCGGCCTGGCTTCGACCTTGCGGGCAGCTACTCACGAGAGCGGCCCGCCGGTCCCGGAAGCGGGGCGGCTCCTGGAGTACAGCGGGCGGGAGCTGACCGGATGGCTGCGCTCGTCGAGTATCCTGAAAGCCAGTATCGGCATGGCGGCCTTCAACGCGCTGCTGGAGGTGGACGAGGCGGACTGCACGGAGATCAACGCTGAGGACGTAATCGTGAAGTGGGGGACAGATCGAAAGGTGGCTATCGTGGGCCACTTTCCTTTCGTGGAGCGGGTGAGACGGGCGGCTGCCGAGTGCTGGGTGCTGGAACTCTTTCCGCGACCCGGCGACTTGCCTGCCGAGAGGGCGGATGAGGTGTTGCCTCAGGCGGACGTGGTCGCGCTGACCGGCACCTCGCTCATCAATCACACGTTCGACGCTCTGATGCACCTCTGCCGGTCCGATGGAGACCACCGGGAACTGCGCGTCATCCTGCTCGGCGCCAGCGCCCCGCTTTCGCCGGTTTTATTCGAATATGGGGTGGATGCCGTCGCCGGGACGCGGGTGGTGGATATACCCATCGCGCTGCGAGCTGTAGGCCAGGGCGCTACCTTTCGCCAGATACCGGGTAAGCGGCTGTTGACAATGAGGAAGAAATAGTAATTCTATTGAGGAGAAAAATGATCACGGATAAGCAGGTTTTTGACGCTTTACGCGGGGTGATGCACCCCGAGATGAAACGCAATTTAGTGGAACTGGGGATGATCAAGGACGTCGCTGCTAAAGATGGCGAGGTCACGGTCACTTTGCTCCTGCCTTTTAAGGAGATTCCCATCAAGGATGATTTGGTGCGGAGTGTGCAGGGGGCGGTGAAGGGGCTTGACACCGACCTCCATGTCGAGGTGGAACTGGCCGAGATGAGCCAGCAGGAGCGCGCCGCATTCATGGCGCAAAGCGAGGGTGGTCCGAAGCCGGCCCAGACGGTGAACCAAGTTGACCGCGTGATAGCCGTTTTGAGCGGCAAGGGCGGCGTGGGCAAGTCGTCGGTGACGGCGCTGTTGGCGGTGGCGCTGAGACGGCAGGGGAAGCGCGTGGGCGTGCTCGACGCCGACATCACCGGCCCCAGCCAACCCAAGATGTTCGGCCTGCACGATCCCCCGGCGATGGGGCCGATCGGGATCTTGCCGCCAGAGACAGAGACGGGTATCAAGGTGATGTCGATCAACCTGCTGCTGCCCGACGAGAACGAGGCCGTCATCTGGCGGGGGCCGTTGATCAGCGGGGCGATCAAGCAGTTCTGGCAGGACGTGGTCTGGGGGGAGTTGGACTATTTGATCGTGGATCTGCCCCCCGGCACCTCGGACGCCTCGCTGACGGTGATGCAGTCCATTCCACTCAACGGGGTGGTTCTGGTTACATCGCCTCAGGATTTGGCGGGGATGGTAGTGCGCAAGGCGGCCAGCATGGCTCAGCGCATGAAGGCGCCTGTCCTGGGGGTGGTGGAGAACATGAGCTACGCCACCTGCCCCAATTGTGGGGAAGAGATCGAGGTCTTTGGTCCCAGCCAGGCGGTGCAAATGACGGGGCACCTGGGGGTGCCGCTCCTGGGGCGGATCCCGTTGGATCCCGAACTCTCGCGCCGTTGTGACGCCGGGGAGGTCGAGGCGTACGCGGCAGAGGCGTTTGCTTCGATCGCCGAAAAGGTGGTGGCGCGAGTGCCCGCCGTGAAAACGACGCCCATGTTTTCGGGCACGTGATCGCGAACTGGACGAGAGATAACACCCATGAAGAAAATCGGCATCATCATCTGCAACCGCTACCATACCTGCGCCGGAGGCAAGTGCCTGCGGTCTCTGCGAAATCGAGAGGGCGCTTTTGCGCTCTACCAGGGCGAAGAAGTCGAGTTGGTGGGTTACACCACCTGCGGAGGCTGCCCCGGCGGCAACGTGGAGTACGCTCCGGCGGAGATGAAAAAGAACGGCGCGGAGGTCATTCATCTGGCCACGGGACTGGTGGTCGGCTACCCGCCCTGTCCGCGCCTGCAAGCCTTTTGCAATTTCATCCCGGCCAAGTACGGGCTGGAGGTGGTCGTCGGCACACACCCCATCCCGCAGAATTACTACCTGACTCATCAGGAGTTGGGGACCTGGCGCTCGGCCAGGCAGCAAGAGTTGATTCGACACGTTTTAACAGACAAAGAGATACGTTTGGCTTATGATTGATGGTAGAAAAGGAGGTGAGGTGGATGCCAAGATTCGATGGAACGGGGCCGCAAGGCCAGGGTCCGATGACCGGCCGTGGCGAGGGATACTGCGCCGTGAAGCTGCCTCGACCGGGCGAGACGCCCGAAGGGTACGCCGGGCTGCAAGGCACGCCCGTGCGCCTGGCGCGGTTCACCCGCTGGCCGCGTCCGACGACGTGGCTGGGCCGTGCGTTCGGGCGTGGTCGAGGCCGCGGCGCGGGCCGAGGCCGAGGTCGGCGGTGAGTGGTATATGTCGGCAAGTGTGGATAAAGAGTATTCAACGATAGAAGGAGGTGAGTGACATGCCGGGATTTGATGGAACCGGGCCGGCCGGAATGGGACCGATGACGGGCGGAGGGCGGGGGTGGTGCAGTCCATACGGCCTCTCGTACGCCAGTTATGGTCCGTATCGTCCGCCCTATCCGACTCCGGTGCGGTCTTACTACGGAGGTTATCCGCCCGCTTACGGCTTTGGCCGCCCTCGATGGGGCATGGGCCGGGGCTTTCGGGGACGCGGCGGTCGTGGTATGGGCCGTGGACGCGGTCGTAGATGGTGGTAACAGATGTGAATTTGTAGTGGCGACTTTAGTCGCTGGTTACGCGGCAAAAATGACCAAAGTGATTACTACGAACCCCATAACGGGAATGCAGTGAGTGAAACATTTAGCAGATTCTAATTGAAGGAGGTGAGACAAGATGCCAGCAGGAGATGGAACTGGACCGAGAGGAATGGGACCGATGACCGGACGTGGAGCCGGCTACTGCGCCGGTTACGGTGCGCCCGGCTACGCAAGTCCGATGCCTGGACGCGGCTTTGGCAGGGGCCGGGGCGGCGGCTGGGGCGGTGGTGGTCGAGGGTGGCGAAATCAGTACTATGCCACCGGCGTGCCCGGATGGGCCCGCTACGGATACGCGCCCGCCTGGGACGCTTCGCCGGCTTCGGCGTATGGTCCGTATGCCGCGCAGCCGACGCCAGCGCAGGAGACCGAGTTCCTCAAGACGCAGGCCGAGTGGCTGAAAGAGCAACTGGACGCCATCAGCCAGCGCATTGCGGAGCTTGAACGGGAAGAGTAGCCGTGTCGGGAACAGGGGAACCGTCGGGGCGGGTGACGTTACCGTAAACCTCGCCACTCGCCCCGAACCCCCAACCGTATGAGGGGCCTTGTGCCCCTCATACGGCGGATAAGTACCATTATACCTTTTGTCAGGAGGAATGCAAATGAAGATCGTTGTATCAGCAAATGGCGCAGACCTTGACGCGCCAGCCAGTCCGGTATTTGGGCGCTGCCCTGTGTACGTCTTTGTGGACACCGAGACGATGAAGTACGAAGTCGTGGAGAACCCGGCGATCAATGCCGCCGGAGGCGCGGGCATCCAGGCGGCCCAGTTCGTCGTCGAGCGTGGGGCGCAGGCGGTGGTCACCGGCAACGTGGGGCCGAACGCCTTTAACGTCTTCCAACCCGCCAACGTGCCCGTCTATCTCTTTGGCGGCGGGACGGTGCGCCAGGCGGTGGAAGCTTACAAGGCCGGGCAGTTATCCTCTTCGGGCGGAGCCAGCGCCCAGGCGCACGCCGGAATGGGCATGGGGCGCGGTATGGGGCGCGGCATGGGACGTGGCATGGGCCGCGGGATGGGGCGTGGGATGGGAATGGGAATGGGGCCTGGTGCGGCGGTGTCTCCACCGCCCGCTTCTCCGGCTGCCCCCGCAGGTTCCCGCGAGGAAGAGATGGCTAACCTGAAAGATATGGCCGGCACGTTGCGCCAGCAATTGGCCGAGGTGATGGATCGTCTAGACCGTCTAGAAAAGGAGGAATAAGTTATGCGCGTTGCAGTTTCGGCGGACAATAACAATGGATTGGATAGCGTGGTTAGCCCCCATTTTGGGCGCTGCGCCTACTACGTCCTGGTCGATCTCGACGGGAGGGAGGTGAGTCGGATCAGCGCGGTGGAGAACCCCGCCTATGGCCAACACCAGCCGGGACAGGTGCCCGGCTTTATCAAGAGACATGGGGCCGATGTGATGCTCTCCGGCGGGATGGGACGGCGTGCCATCGGTTTCTTCCAGCAGTTTGGCATCCAGGCGGTGACCGGGGCGACCGGCACGGTGCGTCACGCGCTGGAGCAGTACCTGGGCGGGGCGTTGCAGGGGGCCGAACCGTGCGGCGTGAGCGTCGAGCATGGCCACGAGGAGATCGCGGACGACGGATATGAGGAGGACGAGGCCGGTCGGTTGCGAGAGGAGGTCGAGATGCTGCAACAGCAGTTGGCCGAGGTGATGGAGCGTCTGGATAAAGTGTAGGCCGGTTAACGCGGACGTTTCACGTCCGATAGACGGGAGGGTCAAGATGCTCAAAGTCGTAGGGATTGTCGGCTATCAGGGCAGTGGCAAGACCACGCTGATCCGCGCGCTGGCCCGCGAGTTGACTGCAAGGGAGCGCGAGGTGGCCGTGATCAAGCATTCGTCTCATCACCTGGATCTGCCAGGGAAAGATACCGCCGCCCTGAGAGAGACTGTTGGTCAGGCGGGATTCATCTCGCCGCAAGAATCGGCGGTCTTTTGGAAAAAGTCGTTGAGCCTGGAGAACATCATCCCTTACCTGGAGGCGGACTTGATCCTCGTCGAGGGGTTCAAGAAGGAAAAGACCTATCCCAAGATCGCGTGCCTGCGAGGAGAGCCAGATGACCAAAACCTCTTCGATGGTTTGGTCATCTGCGCTGTCGGACCGACCGATCAGGTTGAAGGGCTAGATGTTCCTCTGTTGAGCCGGGACGAGACAGACAAGATCGCCGATCTGGTCGAGGAGAAGGCCTTCAAATTGCCCAACCTCGACTGTGAGGGCTGCGGATACGAGCGGTGCTACGATCTGGCCCGCGAGATCGTCGCCGGAAATCGCAGCGTCGAGGATTGTGTCTCGTTGCAACCGGCTACGGAGGTCAGGATAGATGGGCAATTGCTGTCCATGAACCCTTTTATCTCCGGCATCGTGCGGGGCGCTATCCTGGGGATGCTGTCGTCGCTCAAGGGGTATAAGAAGGGGAGAATCGAGATTCGGATATGATGGAACACCGAGTAGACGAAACAGATTTCGACCGCATGGTGAACGAACTCCAGCGGGAGATTATTGAGCAAGAGCAGGCGATTTACTCGGCCACGGTTATCGAGGAAGTATACAATCCCAAGAACGTAGGCCGCATGCCTGAACCGGATGTCCGCGGACTCGTGCACGGTTGGTGCGGCGACACGATGGAGATCTATTTGCGGCTGAATGGCAAAGGCATCGAGGAGGCCACGTTTGTGACCGATGGCTGCGGGCCATCGGTGGCTTGTGGAAGTATGCTCACCAGGATGGTGACAGGAATGTCGTTGGAGGAAGCGGGCGAGCTTTTGCCGGAGGATCTGCTCAAAGCCCTGGACGGTCTGCCTGAGGATAGCGTCCATTGCGCCGAATTAGCGATAAAGACGCTGCAGAACGCGCTTTTTAATTATCGGGTTGGTGGTTAGCCCGACCCGTTCGCTCCCGACGAGGACTATTGGCCGGTAAGTGAGGGACCAGGTGTATGCACACAAAAGAGAGTCTAGCTGCGCGGGCCGGTGATCTGGTCGGGCAGGGGTACCATTGAGCCGAGGCCATGCTGCTCGTCGTGGGCGGGCGCGTGATGGGCGATCTGAAGCCGCAGTGTGCGCGGATGGCGACCGGCTTGGCGGGCGGTGTGGGGGATACTCAGCAGGAGATGTGCGGGGCATTGAGCGGTGGAGTACTCGTCATCGGCGGAATGCTTGGACGGGAGAGTCTGGATGAGGATGACTGGCCGGCGCTTGATCTCGCCACTATCTATCGGGAACGCTTCCTGGGAGAACTGGGCGCTACTCAGTGCGCCCGGTTGCGGGAGATGGTCCACTCGCCGGGGGGCTTGGGCTCGTGCGCACGGCTCGTCGAGCGGGCGGCGACGATTCTCCTGGATCTGTTTGCAGAGACTGGGCGGAGGATTCCATGATCGCTAAAGTATCCCGCTTGAACGGAGCGCGCTTTACGAGCCGGAGGATATTTTGTGTCCAGGACAAAGTCGCAAAGTCCGGGGAGGCGGGATTGGATGCCATCGATGAAGGGGTTTGAGGTCGGACTGACGGTAGGAGAAGAGACGTGAGAAAAATAAGGGTCGCTCTTGGCTCAAACGACGGCGAAAACATCATCCCTGATCATATGGGGACGGCGAAGGATTTTTATATTTTCGATCTCTTTGAGGATGGCAGTTCGGTCCTGGTGGAGAAAAGGGAGAATACCTCGCCCGAAGAAGACGAGAGTGAGAGCAAGCATGGCGACGTCAAAAAGCTAAAGGTAGCCATGTGGATATTCAACGACTGTGACGTCGTTCTGGACAGGAGAGGAAGCCCAAATTTCGTGAGGATGAGGGATACCACCGAGTTCCAGCCGGTTGTGACGAGGGTAGACTCGTTTGCTGATTCTGTGATCGAGTTAGCCAGATCCTTTGACGAAATATATGGCCTTGTGGAGCGTCGGAAGCGGGGTGAAAGGCCCCAGGCTATCCCCATCGTTGGGAGGACGTCAGGGCTGTGAATATGCATCTGATGACGATGGAGCGCCGCAATTTTGTCAGCGCGCTGTGGCACGGCGCGTTCCTGGCCCTGGGGATGGCTTTCACCCAGCCGACGACGGTCGTCGCGGCCTTCGTCGCCGACCTGACCGGATCGACGATCTGGGTGGGCGGCCTTGCGACGGTGCTCACGGTGGCCGGGGCGCTGCCGCAGCTTTTCGTCGCCCGCTGGATCGAACCGCGCCCGCGCAAGATGCCTTACTTGATGTTAGCCATCTACTTGCGGGTGGTCAGTTGGGGCGCGCTGGCCGGGCTGACCTACGCCATCGGGGCCAGCCATCCCCGATTGCTGGCCTGGGTGCTGGTCGGGCTGCTGGCCGTCTTTTACGCTGGCGGCGGGCTGGGCGGCGTTCCCTACACCGACATCATCGGCAAGATCATCCCGCAGGCGCGACGCGGCGTTTTCTTTGGCGGTCGGCAGGCTTTGGCCGGGCCGCTGGCCGTGGGCGCGGCGCTGCTGGCGCAACAGATTCTGGCGGGCGTGGCTTATCCGGCCAACTATGCGCTGCTCTTTGGGCTGGCGGCGCTCTCGCTGCTCGTGGCCTCGCTTGGTTTCTGGCTCATCCGCGAGCCGCCCCGCGCCGACGCCGACGAGCAGGTCACATCGTGGCTAAAGTACGGCGAGCAGCTCCGGCAAGCAGCGCGTCAGTTGGGGACGCTGATCGGCGTGCAGTTGCTCACCGGCTTTAGCCTGATGGCGCTGCCGTTTTACATCGTCTATGCCCGGCAAGAGTTGGGCGCGCCGGTGGGGGCCATCGGCTGGTTCATGCTGGCTCAGGTGTTGGGCGGCGTGCTGGCCAACCTGGTCTGGGCGCGGCTGGTAGACCAGGGTGGAAGCCGGCGGATGCTTTCCGTCTGTGCGACTATCTCGACGTTGACCCCGCTGCTGGCAATTGGGCTGGGGCGTCTGGGATGGGCCGGGCTGCTGCCGGTGATCTTTCTGGGCGGGGCCACTTTTAACGGGCGCAGCGTGGGCTTTTCCAGCGCGTTGCTGGAACTGGCCCCCGCCGCCGAGCGGCCCACGTATTCCGCGCTCAATGCCGTGTTGATCCTGCCGGCGGCCTTTTTGTCGTTGGCGGCTGGTGTGTTGTTGCAGTACTGGTCGTACCCGACGTTGTTTCTCGTCGCCGCAGTGTTCATCGGCATAGGGGCGCTGTTGACGCGGCGTTTGCCAGAAAGAGTACCACAGATGGTGGGAGTACACAGTAATTGACCGAGATGACGCCCTTGCCGAGCGTCAGTGATTTTTCGCGCTTGAGTGACAAGACTGGAAGGTCTAGAGCGGTGGGGGAATATGAGTAAAAAAGGAGCAGCCATAGCAAATGAGAGAGTCATTGATTGACGAACGCTCACGGGAGGCGCTGAAAGACAAGTTCCGCCGAGAGCTCCAGGATGAGGTAGGTCTATCCATCTTCGTAGGGCCGGACAACAAAGAATACTGCGATTTCACGGTTCAATTGTGTGAGGAACTGAACGAGCTTGATGGCCGGATCAAGCCCACGGTGTATCAAAACGGCGATGGGAAGGCGACCGACCTGGGCATCACCCGAACCCCAACCATCCTCGTGGGGTGGGATCAGGGGCACAAGGTGAAATACACCGGCGCTCCTGTGGGCCAGGAAGCGGGAGGCTTCATTGAGGCCATTTCGCTCATCTCCCGCCGCGAGAGCGGACTCCAGGAGGGTTCCAAGTCCAAACTCCAGAACATAGATCGCGATGTCTTTATCCAGGTGTATGTCACGCCGAACTGTCCTCATTGCCCCCGTGCTGTCTTGTTGGCGCATCAGGTTGCCATCGAGTCCCAGGGGCGGGTGGAATCTGAGTGCGTGGAGGCTTCGGAAAATATGGACCTGGCCATGCAATTTAACGTCAACTCCGTTCCCCAGCAGGTGATCAACGGGGATATGAGTTCCATCTCTATCGGAGTGCAGCCCGAAGCCAAGTTTGTCGACGACGTGCTGCGCTATGGTTCGTCTCGTTATGCCGAGATCATGAATGCGGAGGAAGCCAAGAGGGCGCTGGCCGAAAGGTTGGTGGATGACCCCACCGGGCCGCTGATTCTGACGGACCGCAATTTCGACCGGGCTGCCGAGAAGTATCCTGTGCTGGTCGTGGACTGTTGGGCCGAGTGGTGTGCTCCTTGCAGGATGGTCGCTCCTGTAATTGAGGCGTTGGCGCAGGATTATCAGGGCCAGATCGTATTTGGAAAGCTGGACGTGGACCATAATCGAGGAGTTGCGGGGCGACACCAGATCAGTTCTATTCCCACCCTCCTGATTTTCAAGGAAGGTCGCTTGGTGGATACCAAGATAGGCGCGCTACCTAGGCACGTCCTGGAAGAGGCATTGCTCAAGTATGTCAGTTGATGGTTCGTTCGACCGTTCCGTCTCCAAAGTAGAGGTCGTGGGCGCTGAAGCTCGCTATTATGACTTGTTGATGAACGTCATTACTGGCGGCACGTACCCGTTTTTCATCCGTCGGGTCATACGAGATATGAGGATTCGTCCGACTGACGCGATATTGGATCTGGGAGCAGGAAGCGGGCGCAATGCCTGTTTGATGACCCGCTATCTCTCTGGTGAAGGGCGTATCGTGGGACTGGACATCGGGCCGGAGATGTTGGAGCAGGCCCAGAGCCGCTGTCAGCATCTCCCTAACGTCACTTTTGAGAAGCGACGGGTGGAGGAGCCGCTTCCCTACCAGGGGGCATTCGACAAGGTTTTCATTTCCTTCGTCCTGCACGGGTTTGTCCAGGAGGATCGGCTGCGCATCGTGGATAACGTCTACCGGGCGCTCCGGCCTGGCGGGCAATTTCTTATCCTGGACTATGACGAGTTCGAGCCAGAGCAATCGTTCTGGCCCGTGCGGTTTGCCTTTCGTCGCATAGAATGCCCTCTGGCGACCGACTTTGTGCGGCGGGACTGGCGGGCGGTCTTGCGGGGGCAGGGCTTTGGCGACTTTCAGGTTCACCGCTACTACTTTGGCTACGTGCGGTTGCTGAGGGCGGAAAAGGCGAACAGGCAACGTCCGTTGGAGGTAGAGGCGAGAGATGAGCAGCGAGCGGATCGAGGAATTGGAAAAGCAGATAGCCGAGCTAAAGCGTCGCTGGCCCGCCCATTCGGCGCCGCCGACGATGTTTCAGCAGTTGGATGAACTGGAAGAGGCATTGGAGAGGGCGCGGAAGAAAGCAGCCGAGGGAAAAAATTAGCGAGTTCACGATGCAGATTGAGATTCTGGGAGCCGAATCGCTGGGAGTGCGCGGCCTCTCTTGCGTGGTGGAGGTCAATGACCGCAAGATCGTCATTGACCCCGGGCTGGCGCTGGGCTATCAGCGCCACGGGTTGCTTCCCCATCCGGCGCAGGCAGCGGTTGGGGAGCAGGTGCGCCGGAGAATACTGGCGGAGCTTGAGGGCGCTACCGACGTGGTGATAAGCCATTTTCACGGAGATCACGTTCCTCTGCCGAACGCCAATCCCTATCAGCTTTTGGCTCAACGGGTAGCGCCATTCTGCCGCACGGTTCGATTCTGGGCCAAGGGGCCGAAAGGGCTTTCCCAGAACATGTTGCGCCGGAAGGAGTCTCTGCGCGAGGTATTGGGCAGGGAGCTTCCGAACGCGGAGGGACGAGAGGATGGGCCGCTGGCATTTTCGCCAGCGGTGCCGCACGGGGAACGGCGCGGCAGGCTTGGAAAGGTGATGATGACGCGCATCGAGGGCGAGGATGAGATTTTCGTACACGGCTCCGACATCCAGCTTCTCAATGGCGAGGCCGTCTCCTTGATATTGGATTGGCATCCGGACATCGCGCTCGTCGGCGGGCCGCCCCTCTATCTTTCGTGGCTCTCGTCGAGGCGGAGGAGGGTGGCCTGGGAGAACGCGCAGCGCCTGGCCCGCTGTGTGGACACATTGATCCTCGACCACCACCTGCTGCGCTGCGAGGAGGGTCTGACCTGGCTGAAGCGGTTGTCGTCCGAGACGGGCCACCGGGTGATCTGCGCCGCGGATTTTATGCAGCGTCCCCGTCGCCTGCTCGAGGCCCGACGCGAACAGTTGTACGAGAAGATGGCCGTGCCCGATGGTTGGCACGATGCCTATGCTTGCGGCGAGGCCGACACGCGCCGCTATCAGGATGATAAATCGAGTGATCCATGAAGGAGAAGAAAAGAAGATGACTGAGCGATTGGTGGTCGTCGGCGGGTGTGCGGCGGGGATGAGCGCGGCGGCGAAAGCGCGGCGCACGAACCCGGACCTGGACATCGTGGCCTACGAAAGGACGGGCTTTGTGGCGTATGGCGCGTGCGGCCTGCCGTATTACGTCTCGGGCCTGATCGAGAATCACAATACTCTGGTCGTGCGTACGCCGGAGCAATTTGCCAAACAGAGGATCGAGGTGCACCTGCACCACGAGGTCACCGAGATCGACACGGCGGCGCGCCGCGTGCGGGTGACCGACCTGGAGAGCGGCGAGACCCGGCAGGAGGCTTACGACAAACTCGTCATCGCCACCGGCGGCAGGGCGACCAGACCAGCGGGCGCGCCCGGCTTTGCCTCTGGCGAGCTGAGCGGCGTGTTCGTCGTGCGCACGGTGGAGGACGGCGTCGCCATCCGCGAATTTGTCCAGCGCGAGCGGGCGCGGCGCGCGGTGATCGTTGGCGCGGGCTACATCGGCCTGGAGATGGCGGAGAGCTTTCGCCTGTTGGGGCTGGAGACCACCGTCATCGGGCGACCGCCGCAGATGCTCAAGCGGTTCGATCCCGAGATGGCCCAGCTTATGCAGGACCGGTTGGAGGCCGAGGGGGTGCGGCTGTCGCTGGGCGACGAGGTCAAGGCGCTGGAGGGGGACGCAGGGGGCCGGGTGCGCCGGGTCATCTCCTCGACCGGCGCGTTCGAGGCCGACCTGGTGTTGTTGGCGTTGGGCGTGCTGCCAAACGTGGCGCTGGTGGAGGCGGCGGGTGTGGCGCTGGGCGAGACGGGAGCCATCGCCACCGACTCGGGGATGCGCACGAACCTGCCCGACATCTTTGCCGCGGGCGATTGCGCCGAGGCGTACCATCGCGTCACCGGGCGGGACGACTATATCCCGCTGGGCACGACGGCGAACAAGCAGGGGCGCGTGACGGGCACGAACGTGGGCGGTGGAGATGCTACCTTTGAGGGCATCGTCGGCACGACCATCACCAAAGCGTTCGAGACCTACGCCGCGCTGGCCGGCCTGGCGGAAAAAGATGCGCGGGCGCTGGGCTACGAGGTCAGAGCCACGACGATCAAGGCGCGCAATCGCGCCCATTACTATCCCGGCAACACGCCGATGCACGTCAAGCTGACCGTGGAGGAGGGGAGCGGACGCTTGCTAGGCGGGCAGATCATCGGCGACGAGGGCGCTGGTCTGCGCATCAACGTGCTGGCCGGGGCCTTGCACGGCGGGATGACCGTCGAGCAGTTGTCGCGGCTCGACCTGGCCTACATGCCCTCCATGTCGCCGGTGTGGGATCCGCTGCTCGTCGCCGCCAACGTGGCGTTGAAAAGTTAGCGAGTAACATAACTAGAAAGGAACTGTGCATGAAAAAGCTCTCAATTTGTGGAAAAGGCGGCAGCGGGAAAAGCACCGTCGTCGCTCTCCTGGCGCGTGGTCTGCGAGACAGAGAACGCCGAGTGTTGGTCGTCGATTCCGATGAATCAAACCCGGGTCTCTATCGTGCGCTCGGTTTTGATAAACGGCCCGAACCCTTGCTCGGCCTGGTGGGTGGCAAGAAGGAGGTGTTTCCAACCTTCTCCGAGGAATCGGAGCGCCGGGAGAGCCTCCTGACGCGAGAGGCGTTCGGCGTCGCGGATCTCCCCGGCGAATATATCGTGGAGCAGGATGGCATTGGCTTGGTCTGCGTCGGCAAGATCCTCCAGTCACTTGAGGGCTGCGCCTGCCCCATGGGGGCGCTGAGCCGCGAGTTCCTGAAGCGGCTCTCGTTGCAGGAGAACGAGGTGACTATCGTGGACATGGAGGCCGGCATCGAGCATTTCGGCAGAGGGGTGGACACGAGCATAGACAGCGTGTTGATCGTGACCGAACCCTCCTTCGATTCGCTGGAACTGGCGCAAAAGATCGACGCCCTCGCCGCCGAGGTGGGGGTGGAACGGGTGTGGACGATTCTCAACAAGATCGGGTCCGAGGAGATCTCGGAAAGGGTGCGGGAGGAGCTGGCGCAGCGCGGTCTCTCTGTCGCTGGAACCATCGGCTACGAGCCAGAGATCTTTGAGGCTGGCCTGGAGGGACGTCCGGTGCGGCTCGATAGGATGGAGACGGACGTTGGAAGCATCCTGAATCAATTGTTGCAGGAGGAGCGAGCGCCGGTTGAGTAACGCCGAAGCAAAGCTTCGCGTGTATCGAAACCAAGCTGGATAGGGGGAGATGATGTGCCTGGCTACGGTCTATGTTGAAGATGGGGATCAAAAAGAGGAAGTGATGAGGGATGTGGCCTGGATCGAACCTGCCGACGGCGGGCTTGAATTGATCACCATGTTGGGAGAGCGCCAATCATTTCAGGCGCATATCAAGCACATCGATCTGATGAACAGCGTGATCATTCTAAAAAGGCTGGCGGATGACTTTTCCGCAAGGGCGTAAAGATAGGAGGAGAGGGAGGATTGAAATGACCCAACCCACGTTCGAGGACTGCTGTATCGTCTCCTGCGGGATGTTGCAGCCAGAGATGGCCCATCTGATGGAGACCGGTTTTCTGAATCCACGCCAGATTCTGTTCACGCCGCCGGGCCTGCACGCTTTGACGGACAGGCTGGAGAAGCATCTGCTCCATAGACTTGAGCAAGTCAGGGAAGATTGTCCCGAGCACAAGATCATTGTCGCGTACGGGAAAAAGTGCTACGTCAGCGTGGACGAGCCGCTCAAGCGCGTGGATTCGATCTTGCAGGAGGCGGGCGAGGGGATCGTCCGGGTGCAGGGGGAATACGGCTACGACATGCTGGCCGGCCTGGAGGACCGGCAGCGCATCAGCGAGGGGAGGCAGGACAAGATCCTCTGGTTTACGCCGGGCTGGCTCAAGAGCTGGAAGACGATCTATCAGAGGTATTTCGGCTGGGACGCCGCGGATGCCAACGCGAACTTTCCAGGGTTCTACGACAAGATCATCGTCCTGGACACGCTCGACATCGGCGAGGAGTACATGATCGAGCACGCCGAAGAGATCCTGGAACTGTTCGACTGGACGGGCCTGGGGGTCGAGTTCTATCCCATCACCCTCGACCGCTTCAAGGGCTTGCTGGTGGACGCTCTGATCGCCCAGGACCGGCAGAGCCTTTGAGATGAGGATAGCGGCACAGGTCAGCCTCTACCCGCTGCGGCAGACGTCCATCGGGCCGCCCATCCGCGAGGCGGTACGCGTGTTCCGCGAGCGTGGGCTGGAGACGCGCATGGGCGAGATGAGCACGCTGGTGTGGGGCGAGGAGCAGGCGATCTTTGCCGCCTTGCGGGAGGCGTTCCACCGGGCTGCAGAGCGTGGCGATACAGTGATGACCCTCACGATCTCGAATGCCTGTCCCGATCCGGGGTCAGCGAGTTCGCCCGAGGAGATGGGACGTGATCTTTGACGAGAGCGTCGCCGCCCACTACGAAGCCTGGTACGAGACGCCGGAGGGCCGGCGGGCCGACGAGCTGGAAAAGGCCGTGCTGAGCTGGCTGCTGCGAGGCTTTTCCGGATCGGAAAGTGTTCTGGAGATCGGATGCGGCACGGGCCATTTTACCCGTTGGTTGAGCGACCAGGGATTGATGGCGACGGGATTGGATCTCTCGGCGGCGATGCTGGCCGAGGCGCGAGCGCTCGATGGGGTTCTGTTGGTGCAGGGCGATGCGCGGCGGCTCCCTTTCGCCGACGGCGCGTTCGACCTGACGGCGTTCGTCACCACGCTCGAATTTTTGGAGCGGCCCCGGGAAGCGCTGGCAGAGGCGCTGCGGGTTGCGCGACACGGTGTGGTGCTGGGCGTGCTCAACCGCTGGAGCGTGATCGGTTTGCAGCGCCGGTTGGCGGGACTGTTTCGGCGCACGGTCTATGACGGGGCGCGATTTTATGGCGTGGGCGAGTTGAGACAATTGCTGCGCTCCGTCGCCGGAGGGAAGGCGCGCGTCGTCTGGCGCACCACGCTGTTCCCTCGCGGCTGGCCCTGGCAGCGGATCCGCCTGCCCTGGGGAGGGTTTATCGGGATGGTATGGATTGTGAATGATGGTTTTGGGGAGGAAGGATGATGGATAGACAAAAGGTGTGGGTAGATGTGGCGCGCTGTACGGGTTGCGGCACGTGTGTGGAGGCGTGTCCCGTCGGGGCCATCGCGCTGGTAGGCGGCAAGGCCCGCGTGGAAGAGGAGACGTGCACCGGCTGCCAGGCGTGTGTGGATCTCTGCCCGGAGGGGGCGATCCAGCCGGTGGTTCAGGGCGAGATCGTCGCCGTGCCGGAGCGACCGGCCCCGGCCGTCCAGCAGCCCAGCCCATTGGCAGAGGCGGCAGGGGCGACGGTCGTCGCTACCGGGATTGGGTTGCTGACAAAAGCTGCGGGGGCGCTGGCCCGGGCCGTGGGCCACTGGTTGACGCAGGAACCTGGACCGACGGGATCGCCCTCCGGGAGAGCTTCGCCTTCGAGTGGAGGCGGGGAGAGAGGCGGACGCGGACGTCAATCGCGTCGTCGGCAGCGGGGGCGGCGGTAAGGGGTATGACGGGATGGTCCTCCTTGACCAGGACTGTGGGAACCGTGGCGCTGCTGGTCGCTCTGGTCGCGAGTTGCGCGCCGCCAGCGCAACCGGCATCTCCCACACCGACCGATGTGCCGACGTCAATGCCGACGGCGACACTGAAGCCGAAGCCGACGGTCACGCCGTCGCCCACTTTGGTGCCCACCGCCACGCCGGAGCCGACCCTTCGCCCGACTCGGACTGTTACGATTGCGCCGACAGAGGAGATAGACAGAGTGAGCTTTACTATCGTCTACGATAACAACAGATACGACGGGCGGTTGCAGAACGCCTGGGGATTTTCCTGCCTGGTGGAGACCGGGGAGGCGACGGTGCTCTTCGACACGGGGGGCGACAGTCCTACCTTATTGGGCAACATGAGCAAGCTGGGCATAGACCCACAGACGCTCGACGCCGTCGTGCTCTCCCACGCCCACGGCGATCACACCGGCGGGCTGGGTGGGTTGCTGGGCACGGGCGCTCAGCCGACGGTCTATGTACCGGCTGCTTTCTCCGCCTCGTTCAAGAAGGGCGTGCGCGCTCACACTGAATTGGTGGAGGTGACCGGGCCGACGGAGATCTTTCCCGGCATTCACACCACCGGCGAGTTAGGTACGGGGATCGTCGAGCAGGCGCTGGCGGTGGAGACTGCGGAGGGATTGGTCGTCGTCACCGGCTGCGCGCATCCCGGCGTCGTGGAGATGGTCCGTCGCGCCAAAGAGAGTGCGGGCGGGGAGATCTACCTGGTGATGGGCGGCTTCCACCTGGGGAGCGCGAGCCGTCGCCAGGTCGAGGCCATCATCGCCGAGTTCCGCGACCTGGGCGTGCAAAACGTCGCGCCGTGCCATTGCACGGGCGATCAGGCGCGGGAGATGTTTGCCGATGCGTTCGGCGACGCATGCATTCTGGCCGGCGCGGGGTGGACGACCACCATTGGCTCAACAGAAGGGAGGGCGGAATGAAGCTCACGGCACAGCACGTGGACGGCATGCGCTTCCTGGCGACGGCGGCGGGCCACACCCTGGTCGTGGACGCCGCGCCGGAGGACGGCGGCGCGGGCACGGCGATGAGCGCGCCGCAGACGTTCGCGGCGGCGGTGGGCGCTTGCATCCTCGAGTTCGTGGCGAACTCGTGCCGGTTGCGCGAGATTCCCTTCGAGCGGTTGAGCCTGGAATTGGAGTACGAGGAACTGGAACGCCCTCGCCGCGTCGGCCCGTTGGAGGTAACGCTCCACATCGAGCCGGAGCAGCCCGACGACGTGAAACGACGGCTCGTCGGCGTGGCCCGGCGCGTCACGCTGGTCAACACGCTCGCGCGTCCGCCTGAGGTGACGATTCGTTTCGCAGAGGAATGAGGGATTCATCATGCCAATTTATGAGTATACCTGTTGTGATTGCGACGCGATGTTTGAAGTCCTGGTGCGGGATGGCGAACCGGTCGTTTGCCCGCACTGTGGCAGCGTGTCGTTGAATAAGCTACTGTCCGCCCCCGTCATGTTGAGCGGGCGGACGGCCCGACCGGCAGGGCGTACCCCGCCGACCGTACAGCGGTTGGGCGCGGTCGGGAGGAACGATGTGAGGCGCCGCCTTGCTCCGCAGGGGGCGAGTGTCGGCGTGAATAAAGGAGGTGAGTGAAATGGGTCGAGGTAGTGGAAGTGGACGCGGTCGTGGCGGCGGTGCTGGCCGTGGCCGTGGTCAGGGACCGGGCCGGATGGGCGGTTCCAAGGCCGCCGGTCCTGGCGGCAACTGCGTGTGCCCCAACTGCGGGCACAAAGTGCCGCACGTTGCGGGTCAGCCCTGTTACCAGATGGAGTGCCCCAAGTGTGGCGCGCGGATGACGCGCTAGGTGAGGACCAGGTCCTCGGTCGGAGCAGGGGCGACCGTCCGGGTCGCCCCTGTCCGGCGGGGACTGTCGAGAAATTCTAACGATGCTCAGACCATTGTGGCGACTGTTGCTGGACGATCCGAAAAATTTGGATTGTGACGAGTGTTTTGCCGTGATGGAATACTGGACCGAGCTATTGGTCCATGGCGGCGTTGATCTCCTTCCTGCCGTTCAGAAATATCTGGCGCGCTGCCCGGATTGTTATGCTGAGTATCGTGAGGCGCTGCGTCGCCTGGAGAGCGCTCGATCGGAGTGAGTTATCGGTATAACGCATGGAGCTGTTGGTGCGGGCGCTGGATGGGCGAGGGATTGGTGGTGGTTTGAAAATGAATGAACACGATGTACCGTATCGGAGAAAGACACTCTATTTGCTCCTGACCCTTCCGATGCTCGGCATGTATGGAGCGATTGCCGTGTTTTTGTGGACCGTTCATCCCATCTATTTGGTGATCTATGCCGCCTTTTTCGTCCTGGTTGCCATATTCCAAAGCTACGTCTGTGTCCACTGGCAATGTCCTTACGTTGGCAGGTTCGCTCCTTGTGTGGGCGGATTTTGTCTGCCATCGAGTCAGATCGCCCGCTTGTTCAAGGGTGTAAAAAGGCCAGAAAAGACGTACGCCGTCGTGCTGACGCTTGCCTATGTCAATTTTTTCGGGATCATTCTATTTCCGATCTATTTCATGTACCGGCAGAGTTTCGTTTACGCGCTGATCTATGTAGGCATCGCTGCCGTTTATGCGTTGTGCTTTTTACGCTTTATCTGCCCGGTTTGTGCCACCAGGCACGTCTGTCCTGGCGGACAAACCGCTATGCAATTAACGGGTCAGTTTAAGAGAAATAAGGAGTGAGCGCATGATCGTTACAGTAGCAAGCGGCAAAGGAGGCACCGGCAAGACCACCGTCGCCGTCAGTCTGGCGTTGAGTTTAGCAACCGAGGAGGGCGCTGGTAACCCGGTCCATCCGCTGCTCCTGGACTGCGACGTGGAGGAGCCGAACTCGGATCTTTTTCTCAAACAGTTGGCGCGGCCGTCTGCCGCGTGGGAGCGCCGCGAGGTGGGCCAGATGATCCCGGAGGTGGATTTCGACAAGTGCACATACTGCGGACGCTGCGCCGAGGTCTGCCAGTACAACGCTGTCGCCGTCGTCGGAGAGAACGTGCTCGTCTTTCCCGAGCTTTGCCACGGCTGCGGCAGTTGCACCCTCAACTGCCCGGAGGGGGCGATCCACGAGGTGCTGGACGTGACGGGCACAATTGAACGGATCGATTATGGCTCCATCGAATTTGCCCAGGGGACGATGAACGTGGGCGAACCGATGGCCGTGCCCATCATTCGCCAGTTGAAGCAGTGGGTCATCCCACCCGAGCACGGCGATCGTCCCGTCATCCTGGACGCGCCGCCGGGCACGGCCTGTCCCGTCGTCGAGAGCATGAGCGGCGCCGATTTTGTGCTGATGGTCACCGAACCGACTCCCTTCGGCCTGCACGACCTGCGGATGGCGGTGCAGGTGGCCCGCGACGAGCTGGGATTGCCCGTCGGCGTGGTGGTCAACCGGGAGGGGGTGGGGGACACAGGAGTGGACGAGTACTGCGCCGCCGAAGAGATCCCGATCCTGATGCGCATCCCGCTCGACCGGCGCATCGCCGAGGCGTATTCGGAGGGCACACCGCTGGTCGAGGCGCTGCCGGAGTATCGCGAGCGGTTCGTCGAACTCTGGGGTCGACTGACGGCGGCCCACGCCACCCAAGAAAGGGGGCCTGTGTGAAATACCTTCGGGCGCTCTGGTTCTTTCTGGGCACGCTGGGAATCTATCTTGTGCCGGTGCTGATAGGCTGGGGTCTGGATGATCTGGAGGGATTCTTTTCTAGCTATCCGAGACTGGGATATGCTGTGCTTGTGGTAGTGCTCGGCCTGGCGGCCGGCTACCAAGCTGTGGATGCGCCGGAGGGCCTCAGAGGAGGCAAAGGGGAAGCGGGCAAACGCCTCTCCCGTCAGACCATCGTGAAGGTGGCGGTGATTCTTCTGATGTACGGCGTGCTTGTCTTTTTGCCCTTTGCGGACCGCCGCGACCTCGGCGTCATGTTCGAGAGTCAGGCGGCGCGCTGGCCCGGCCTCGCCATCGGGGGACTTGGGTTTTTTCTGATCTTTTGGTCGGGCTTTGCTCTGGGCAGATTCTACAGTGCAGACGTCACCATCCAGAAAGAACATCGGCTGGTTACGGCAGGTCCATATCGTCGTATTCGACACCCGCGCTATCTGGGGGCGCTGCTCGTCGCTATTGGCCTGGTGATTCTGTTTCGCTCTTGGATCGGCCTGGCAGTCAGCGTTCTATTCCTCGGTATTCTCCTGTTCCGGATCCAGGACGAGGAGATTGTGCTTCACCAGGAGTTCGGACAGGAGTGGGAGGTGTATTGCAAGCGGTCCTGGCGTTTGATACCCTATCTCTACTAGACGTAAGTAAAGAGGTGAACTAGGCTGCTTCTAGGGTGAGAGGGACCCCTTCGGCCTGGATAGCCTGGTAGATGGGGAAGCGGTAGTGGGATAACTTGCGCCAGTGAGAATGGCTTACGGCTCGCACCGATATCAAGAGGTCGTATTCCAGTGATACACGCGCTGCCAGTCGGCGGACGTTTGAACGCAAGTGGGGATCGTCGTTGGTCAGGACTATGAGTACGTCAATGTCCGAATCGGGGCCTGCGTCGCCCCGCGCTTTGGAGCCGAAAAGAGTTACCGATTGGATCTGGTCGCTGTGGCGCACATACAATCTCTGCACCAACGTTTCCAATGCCTGACGCTCGATAGTAGTCAACGTGGAGTGCTTGTTCATTGTTAGAGCCAATCACTTTCCTGAAGATATCGGATCACTCGTTCCACGAACCGGCGAGCGTCGCTCAGCCTTTCTGCCGCTGTCGTTGGATCAGCATCGAAGGCCATATCGTAGTCGCTGTCTACCCGAGCTTCCATCACATCTCCATAGATGTCACTGAATTCGGGCTCAATCAGTTTGGGTTTGACAAAGTGCTGGCGGAAAGCGGCGATTACACCGCTGTGTTTGCTGCGGCTGACGTCTTTGATCAGAAGCAAGCCGCTTGCAGCGTAAAAGATGGCGTAATATGCGCGATTGATGGCCGTAGCGTAAAAGCTGTTTTCGATACTCGAAGCGGCTGATTCCAATGCTTGTCGGGCCTTGTCGAGATAGCTTTGGATTTGGTAGCGTTTGTTTAAAATTTCCTCATCCATATTGATATTATAGTGTAGTCGTTTTTGTTGTCAAGGAGGTTTTGATGAAACAATTGGTTATTCTCAGTGGCAAGGGAGGCACCGGCAAGACGACCGTCGCGGCGGCGCTGGCCCATCTAGCTTCCCAGGAGCTGTCCGCCGTCCTGGCCGACGCCGACGTGGACGCGGCCAACCTGGAGCTGGTGCTCGACCCGGCCAAGCAGGAGGAGCACGATTTCAGGAGCGGTCAGGTGGCCGTGATCGATCCGGAAGCGTGTACTGCCTGCGGCATCTGCGCCGACGTCTGCCGCTTCGAAGCAGCGGTTCCCGGCGACGAGGCGTACCGGGTGGAGCCGCTCGCCTGCGAAGGGTGCGCTTCCTGCTTCTACCAGTGCCCCGAGGAGGCGATCCGGATGGAGGAGCAACACGCCGGGATGTGGTTCCGTTCCGACAGCCGCTTCGGCCCGCTCTTTCACGCCCACCTCTTTGCCGGGCAGGAAAACTCGGGCAAGCTGGTCACGCTGGTCAAGCAGCAGGGCCGCCTGCGGGCGCTGGATACCGAGGCGGAGCTGCTGGTGGTGGACGGCCCGCCGGGCATCGGCTGCCCCGTCATCTCGGCCAGCGCGGGCGCGGATATGGCGCTCCACGTGGTCGAGCCGACCGTCTCTGGCGTGCACGATCTGGAGCGCATCATGGGCACCACCGATCACTTTGGCGTGCCGTCGCTGGTGGCGATCAACAAGGCGGACCTGAACCTGGCTCGCTCCGAAGAGATCGCTGCGTTTTGCGCCGAGCGGGGCGTGCAGGTCGTGGGACGGATCCCTTACGACACCGTCGTGACCGAGGCGATGGTCCAGGGCCAGCCGGTGACGGCCTACACGGATGGTCCGGTGGCAGAGGCACTGCGAACCGTCTGGTCGCAGATCAAGGAGCGGCTTCTCGCGGCGGAGAAAGGGGGATAAGTATGACCGATCGAGACGCGACGCGCGAAGCCGTGCTCGCTCGCCTCTCCACCGTCATCGATCCCGGGACGGGCGTGGACGTGGTGCGGATGCGGCTGATCGAGGAATTGACGGTGGACGAAAAAGGCGTGGCGCGCTACACGTTCCGTCCTTCCTCTCCGCTGTGCCCCATGGCGGTGTCGCTGGCCCTTTCCATCCGCCAGGCAGTGGCCGAGGTGGAGGGTGTGACCGGGCAGGAGATGGAGGTAGCAGGCTACGTTGGGGCGGCGGAGCTGAACGCGATGTTGCGAGAGATGGCGACGAGCACTGGCGGGTAGGACGAACCGACGTGAGCGCCCCAAATTGCTACCTGGCTGCCCCCATCTTTTTCGCCATCGCTTTTGTCTTTTCCATGCTCGGCATGGGCGGGTCGCAACTGTACGTCCCGATCCTGTTCTGGCTGGGAATGGATTTCAAGACCGAGGCGATTCCCCTGGGGATGTTGCTTAACGTCGTCAACAGCTCGTCGGCTGCCATCACCTACAGCCGCAAGAGGTTGGTCGCCTGGCGGGTGGCGCTTCCCTTTGCCGCGGCGATGATCGTATTTGCGCCGCTGGGAGTCTGGTTGAACGTGCAGGCGCCGGTCAAGCCGCTGCTCGTCTTTTTCGCGCTGTTCACCGCCTCGGCGGCGGTGCTGATGCTTTCTGGCTGGAAGCCCCAGCGCGGCGGGATGTCGTCCCGAAGGCGGGCGATAGTGGGGCTGGCGTCCGGCAGCGGTCTGGGCCTGGTCGCCGGATTGATCGGGCGCGGCGGTGGGTCGTTCGTCGTGCCGCTGCTGTACATCGTGGGCCTGGAGGCCAAAACGGCGGCGGCTACTTCGGCCTCGATCGTCACCTGCTCCGGCGTCTCCAGCTTTGTCTCGCACCTGGCGACGGCGGCGCGGCCACGCTGGGGGATCTGGATCGCCTGCCTGGTCGCCGTGCTGGTCGGCAGCCAGCTTGGCTCGCGCCTAATGGCGGAGCGTATGAAATCCCGCGCCGTCAAGAAGGTTTTTGGCTGCGTGCTGCTGGGGATCGCTGCTCTGATCATTGTCAAAGATGTCATTTGGTAGTACCATTATGGCGAGGGAACAAACCATGTCCAAATGTCGTATCCGTGTCGTATACTGGCTTTCGCTGTCCGTCATATCCGTGGTTGGGGGAATCGTCGTGGACCTTGTCCTGGGGACTGAACCTTTTCCTATCGTCGTGCGTCTCCTGGGTCTCGTCGGTATGTTGCTGGCTCATTTCCCCTTGAAGAGAACGGGCTGGTTGCTCAAGCTGTTGGGAGAATCTGAGGAGTGGGGATGCACGAACCGGCTGGTCGTGACCGATCTCTACCGATGTGTGAGACATCCGCACCACGTTGGAATGGGTATTTTCATGTTCTCTCTCGGCCTGCTTATCGGTCATCCGTGGTCGTTTCTGCTCATCGTCGTCTCGCAATGGTTATGGATTCTGGGGTTCCTTTTCCTGGTGGAGGAGAAAGAGCTGTTGGAAAAGTTTGGAGAGGATTACGAGACCTATCGTCGGCGAACGCCCATGCTCTTTCCCAGGCCGCGCTGCGCTTTCCAGGTTCTCTCCGCGCCCATGGAGGCGACAAAAGAAGCAGTAGCCCGATAGATGGAATGCGCGAGCGAGATAGCAGAAGGTCTCTGACGTGCAGAATTAGGTTTGCAAACCGCGCCCGGAGCGCCGGTCGCGGCTATTTCTAAATTACAATGAAAAAGGAGCATAAAAGTGAACAAGGCTGACATAGTTGTTGTAGGTGGGAGCGCCGCTGGTTTGACGGCTGCGATCACGGCGCGGCGTCACTACCCGGACAAGAGTATTCTCGTGGTGCGTCAGGAGAAACAGGTACTGATACCGTGCGGTATCCCCTACATCTTTGGCACCGTCGAGACGCCCCAGAAGAATCTCATCGGCGATGGAGTGCTTGAGAAAAACAACATCGAGTTGCTGCTGGCCCAGGCCACGGACGTGGACCGAGAGAAAAAGGTGGTTCACACGACCGCAGGGGACGTGGGCTACGAGCGGCTCATCATCGCCACAGGCTCGCGGCCCGCGATGCCGCCGATCCCAGGGTTTGACCTGGATGGCGTCTACGCAGTCGTCAAGGACGTCGAGTACTTGAGCGACTTGCAACGACGGCTCGAAACCGTCAAGGACGTGGTCATCATCGGCGGTGGGTTCATCGGGATCGAGTTCGCCGACGAGATCAACAAGGCGGAGGGGAAGAATGTCACCATCGTCGAGATTCTTCCGCACTGCCTCGCCCTGGCGTACGACGAAGAGTTTTGCATCGAGATGGAAAAAGTGGTCGAGTCTCGCGGGATCGCCATTCGCACCGCTTCCCGGGTGGAGCGAATCGGCGGCGACGGCAAGGTGGAAAAAGTCGTGCTCTCCAACGGCGACGAGATCAAGGCCGAAGCCGTCATCCTGGGCATCGGGGCCGTGGCGAACGTCGACCTGGCGAGAGAGGCCGGGTTGCGCATCGGGCTGACGGGCAGCATCGCAGTGGATCGGACGATGCAGACGTCGGATGAAAATATCTATGCCTGTGGAGACTGCGCTGAGAAAATCTCGTTCTTTGGCGGCCGGCCCTCGCCGCTCAAGTTGGCCTCCATCGCCACGCTGGAGGCGCGGATCGCCGGGGCGAACCTCTTTGGCATCCGGCGCGAGAACGTGGGAACGGTGGGCGTCTGGTCTACGGCTGTGGGCAATCACGCGCTGGCCACCGCCGGGTTGACCGAGGCGATGGCGAAGGAGCGCGGCTACGACGCAGTCGCCGTGACGATCCAGGGGCCGAATCGCCACCCTGGCATCATGCCCGGCGCGGCGATGACCAAGATCAAGCTGGTGTTCGAGCGGAACTCGGAAGTGCTCCTGGGCGGGCAGGTGATGGGCGACGCCACGGCGGGCGAGATCATCAACGCCATCTCCGCCTGCGTGCAGAACCGCATGACCGCCGAGGACATTGCGATGTTCCAGACGGGCACCCATCCCGCGTTGACCGCCTCTCCCATCGCCTACCACATCGTGAACGCCGCCGAGATGGCCATCCAACAGATGCGTGAGCGAGGAGGCTAATCATGTCCAAGATACTCATCATAGACGATGACCCTGATTTCATCCTGGCCGTGCAGATGGTGCTCGAAGCCCATGGTTTTGAGATGGAAGCGGCCACGACGCCCGAGGAAGGGATCGAAAAGGTCCTGAGCACGGAACCCGACCTGGTGGTCCTGGACGTGAT
>Ga0180434_10001040_pt1 | contig 40680 bp, 32 predicted proteins | sample SS_ome_7_FD_132453 | JGI IMG/M metagenome (GOLD analysis project Ga0180434, IMG submission 132453) | Hypersaline lake sediment archaeal communities from the Salton Sea, California, USA - SS_1_D_2 metaG | ecosystem: Environmental > Aquatic > Non-marine Saline and Alkaline > Hypersaline >... | reverse complement strand
TCATACGTGCCGCCGCTCTCCCGTTCCACCAACAAACCGGCCTTGATCAGTTCCTCAATCGTATACCCTTGTTCAACCAAATAGGTTCGGGTTCTATCCCAACCTGGCAGGCTGTAGCCCAGCAGAAATTTTTCGACCGTCTCGTCACTCAATCCACGCCTGGCGACGTAAGCGCGTGCCGGTTCGGCCTCTGGAGCGTGGCGCAGGATGTGATGAAAATACCGTGCCGCCTCCGCCAGGAGCTTGCGCAGCCGATCGGCATCCTCCTCGGCCTCTATCTGTGCCGGGGTGCGCGGTCGCAGTTCGACGCCCGCCTGCCGCGCCAACTCTTCCAGCGCGGTGCGAAAGTCCCAGCCCTCCTGCTTCATCACGAAGGAAAAGATATCGCCTCCCTCGCCGCAGGCCCCGAAGCAATGCCAGCGCTGGCTCTCGGGAAAGACGACGAAGGAAGGCGTCTTTTCAGCATGAAACGGACACAGGGCTTTATAGTTACGCCCCGACTTGCGGAGATTGACGCGCGCCGAAATTACGTCTACGATGTCGAGTTTCGACTTGATCTCATCTATGACGTCCATTTGATGTCCCAACTCCCGAACACGGACTCGGCTTCTGCTCCTATTTTACTCATCTCTGTATATCAGGCAAGTTGAGCGCAAAGGCCTGCGATCCGTGAAAACCGTTCGTCGTAACGAGGCCCCATCTCCGCCCAATCGAAGCGAGCGACGGCAGGACGGAGTTCGGCTGCCACTTTGCGAGCCTGGTCGGGATGAACCAGCGCCCAGCGCAACCGCGCCAAAAGACCCAAGTCCTCGTACAGGCAGCTCGTGTGGTACGGCGGCGGGATGATCTCTGGATAGGACAAGCGATGGGGCAGCACGGGATAACATCCGCAGTAGATCGCCTCGACGACCGCGATACCAAAAAATTCGTGGAGCGCAGTGCTGACGACCACGTCGGCTCGGCGCAGGAGGGCCTTGTACTGCGCCGCGTCGGCGTAGCCAAAATGAACCACCCGCGCCCCCAGTCGCTCTCGCGCGGCCTCGAACTCGGGCGCGCTTTGGCGATGGCTCTTGCCCGCCAATGCGACCTGAAAGTCTAGCCCTTCATCGGCCAGCGCGTACAGTGCGCGGAAGAAGGTCTCTGGAGCCTTGTCGTACTCCCAGCGCTGGTTCCAGAGGATCAAGGGAATTTGAGATTGGAGGCTGGAGATTGGGGATTGGTTTACGTCGAAGCGGCGCAGATCGCAGCCCACCGAAAGCACCTCTGACTTGGTCTGCACGTCCGCGACGCGATGAACGTGCGTGTGGTCCGGAAAATGCTTGAGCAGGCGAGGCAATTCCTCAAACCAATCCTCCAGGTGATGACGAGAGTTGAAAAACACGCGATCGGCGGCGAGCATCGAAAGCCAGTTGATCATGCCGTAGGTCAAATCCCGTTTCTCTCCAGGAGGAAAAGGATAAGTCAACTGGTTCTCGTGGCAATAGAGAACGGTCGGAACACCGGCAAAGAGAGCGCGAGTCAGGCCGAGGAAGGAAGGCAAGTTGAGCATATCGGAGGCGAGGATGAGATCGGGACAGACGCAGAGAGCGCGGGCCTGCTCGGCCAGCGTGAGCGCCCCGCCCTGCATGCGCCACTTCCAGAAGCGAGCCGGCAGCGCCAGCAACGTGACCTCGTGACGGCTGTGAGCGGCATATCCCTCGGCCCAGGCCCGATGACTGCCGCCGCAATAGGGTTCGAGCAGCAAAATTTTCATCGTGTCCATCGACAGGAATTATACCACATCTGGCCGTTACGCGCCGACTTGTGCGGGAAAGCGGGGCGGTGTACAATCAAGCCACAAATTTTATTCAGGGGAGGTGACACCAATGTTCAAATCACTGTGGCGCACGTTGGAAGAGGAATGTTCTGGGAAAGCGGCCTACCAGACCGTCGCCGACATCAGCCGTTACCATCGCATCCAGGCCAGCCCAGGTTTCCGCCAGGCAGCCGAATACGTTCACAAGCGACTGGCCGAGTCGGGCGTTCAGGCCGAGATACTGAGCTACCCGGCGAACACGGACACGGCCTTCTGGGGAGCGCGCAGTTTCCAGGAATGGGATGCCCGCGCCGGCACGCTGCACCTGATCGAGCCAGAGGACCAGGCGCGCAAACTGGCCGACTATCGCGAGACACCGATCTCGCTCATCCAGCGCAGCATCGCCTTCGACGGCGAGGTGGAGGTGGTCGCGGTCGAGAAGGGCGAAAAGCCGGAGGAATACGAGGGACTGAACGTAGCGGGCAAAGTCGTGCTGACGCGGGGCAACGTGCACCGCGTGCACGACCTGGCCGTGCTGCAGCGCGGCGCGGTGGGCATCCTCTTCGATGGCATGGCGGAACACGAACCGGCGCGCCCGGCCTGGGAGCTGCCCGACATCATCCAGTACACCTCCTTCTGGTGGCGCAGCGACGTGCCCAAGTGCTTTGGCTTCGCGCTGAGTCCGCGGGAGGGGGAACGGCTGCGCCGGTTGATCCGCCAGCGACAGGAAAATGGCGAGGGGCCGGTGCGCGTGCGCGCTCACGTGGACGCCCGCCTCTACGACGGCACGCTCGAGGTGGTCAGCGCGACTATCCCCGGCGAGAGCGACGAAGAGGTCGTGCTGGTGGGCCACCTCTGCCACCCGCAGCCCTCGTGCAACGACAACGCTTCGGGAGCGGCGGCGGTGTTGGAGGTAGCGCGGACGCTGCAAAGCCTCATCTCCACTGGCAAGCTAGCTAAGCCTCGCCGCACGTTGCGCTTCCTGCTGTTGCCCGAGATGAGCGGCACCTACGCCTTCCTTTCGGCCAACGAACCGCGCATCCCACGGATGGTCGCCGGACTCAACCTGGACATGGTAGGGCAGGATCAAGATCAGTGCGGCAGTTCCTTCCTGCTGGAAAGCCCGCCCGACGCGCTGCCCAGCTTTGTCCTCGAACTGCTGGCCTGTCTGCGCGAAAGGCTTTTTACCGAGGGCAAGACGCACACCAAGGTCGGCGGTTTTCCGCTCTTTCGCCACGCCATCACCCCGTTCAGCGGCGGCTCCGATCACTACATCTTTTCCGATCCCAGCGTGGGCGTGCCGATGCCAATGATCATCCAGTGGCCGGACAAGTTTTACCACACGACAGCCGACACGCTCGACAAGGTGGACCCGGCGATGCTGGGCAAGGTCTGCGTCCTGTCGGCGGCTTACGTCTATTGGCTGGCCGGGGCCAGGGAATCAGAAGCGCGCTGGTTGGCTTCGGAGATGTCGTCCCGTTTCCGTCAGCGAATCATCAAGATGGTACAGGGAGCAGTGACCGACGCCGGAGAAAAGGGATCCCTGCACCGTCAGTTGGAATACCAGACGGCACAACACCAGAAAGCTCTGGCGAGCTTGACGCGGCTGGCTCCAATGGACGTGAGCGATTGGCATGCCAACGACGGGGCCTTTGCCGAGACCGAGTTCGCCCGCGCCGCTGCTCTATTGACCGAAGGTTCCGACGACGTAGAGACAAACGAGGAAGCCGCGCGGCTGATCCCAAATCGTCTGTTTCGTGGACCGCTGGAAGCCGGAGCTTATGCGAGTCGCCTGGACGAAGCCGGGCGGGACGAGTGGTGGGCACTCAACCAACGAATTATGAAAAACGCATCGCGGACGATGCCGGCGTTGGCCCAATATTGGGCAGATGGCCAGCGCACGGTGGAAGAGATCGGACAATTGATCGCGCTGAAGACAGGACAAGATACCACGTCGCTGCTGGTCGAATACTTCCGCTTCTTGGAACGATTGGAGCTGATAGAACTTGCAGAGAAGGAGTAAGCAATGGAGCAACGGACATACCGAGGCGACATTGAGTCGGAAGGGTTGGCTGGCGCTCTGGTCTCACGCTTCAACCACGGCGACCTGAAGGCGCAGAGAGTGGTGGGACAGGACGGCCACTTGATGGTGCAGATCGCCACCCGCGAGGGAGGATGGGGCGCGGCCAAGTCGGCGCTCAGCGTCGGCATCGCCCCGGTCGAAGGGGGCGTGCGGGTGACGCTGGGGCAGCAGCGCTGGCTGGACACGGCGGCCAGCCTGACCATCACCGGGCTGGGCGCGCTGGTCAACCCGCTCTCGCTCCTGGGCCGCATCGACGACATCGCCCGCGACGTGGGCAAGCTGACGCTGCCCGACCAGGTGTGGGAGGCGGTCGAGCATTACTGCGATAGCGTCGGGGCGCAGTTGGGGCTGGCCGAGAAACAATTGGTTTTGACCTGCCCCTACTGCGGAGTGGGCAACCCGGTTGGAGAAGAGACCTGCTCCGCCTGTGGAGGCAGCTTGGCGGAGGTGCAGCCCGTGGCCTGCCCAGAGTGCGGATTTGTCTTGCCAAAGGACGCCAGCTTTTGCACCCGCTGCGGGGCGAGCCTGGCGAAAAAGAGCCGGACAGTGACGTGCTCGAAATGCGGATACATCCTGGGCCGCGACGCCCGATTCTGCAGCCGGTGCGGGGCGAAGGTGTAACGACATAAAGTTAGCCACAGACATCGTCCCGTGATTGGCTGATATACCAATCAGAAACCTCCGCCAAATCAAGCTTGCAGCGCGCCGACTCGGGCTCGGACGAGAGAACCTCCCACAACACCTTACCGCCGGGCGTCACGATCATGCTCGGACACTTCTGCTCCGGGTGCGCGTTGTTCGCGCATAGCACAAACCGCTGATTCTCGGCGGCGCGGCTGATCAGATGGCTCCGCCACACGGGAGCCTGGGTCTCGTCTCCCACGGCATTCGTCAGGTAAGCAAATATCTCTGCGCCCGCACGCGCAAGATACCGCCACTGTTCAGAGAATCTGATCTCCCGGCACAGTTGGATGCCAATCTTGACCGGGCGTCCACACAGGGCTATTTCAAGAATAGGCAACTGTGAACCTGCCGCAAAATGCCCGCGCTCGCTGGTAGCCAGGTTGACTTTGTGATACACAAACGTTTCCTCGCCAGGGCCATAATACAGACCAGCGTTGTACCACTTGCCCCCCTCGTACACACAAGAACCGAATATCAAATGGGTGCGTTTCAAATGAGTTGAGAGATGTTCGTAGTACGCGCTTCAGCGCGCTGTTGCGGCGATAAATCGCCTACTACGAACCAAACCCCAACTGATATGAAACACACCCATATCAAATGCACATGCCGCCGGGCCACTTCGGCCTTGAGCGCCCGCATAGACTCTGCCAGGAGCGTTGTGTTGATGCCGCGCAAAAAAGCGGGGCTTTCTGCATACCCTGACAGCGCGCCTTCGGGAAGGATGAGCAGATCGTCTCGCTCAGCGCGTGCCAGTGTGGACACGATTGCGCTCAGATTTGCTTCGATATCGAGAGTAATGGGGAACTGTGCAACAAGCGCGGAAACATGCGTAGCTTTTGTACTCGCCACCGCGTTACCCCTGCACCCGCACCAACCACGGGGCCAACGCCCACACGCGCTCGCGGGCCAAGTTTTGCAGCGCGTCAGGTATCGTCGCCCAGGCTGACTCCGCGGCAGGAAATGGTCGAGGTAACAGTGCTTGACGAGGCGATGTGATCTGCACGACGGTATAGTCCCGCTCCGGTTCGAGAGCGGCCAACTCCTTCGCCGCCGCCAGCGCCGTCTCAAAGTCGCCCAACGTGTCTACCAGGCCAACATCGAGAGCCTGGACGCCGGTCCACACCCGCCCGCGCGCGATCTCTTCCACCTGCTCCTCCGACATCTCGCGCCCTTCGGCTACGTGGGCCTTGAAGCGAGCATAGTTCTCGCCCATGTCGCGGCGTATCAGCGCGCGCTCTTCCTCGCTGAAGGACGTCATTTCGGAGTGGAGGTCGGCCATCGCACCGCGCTGCATCACTTTGCGACCAACTCCTAATCTGTCGTACAGGTCCGCGAGGACAAACTTGCCCCCCCAGACGCCGATGGAGCCGGTCAGCGTGGTCGGGCGGGCGACGATGCGGTCGGCCAGCGCCGAGACGTAGTAGCCGCCCGAAGCGGCCTGTCCCCCCATCAGCACGACCACGGGTTTGCGCTTCCGCAGGCGGCGCACCTCGCGGCAGATCAGATCGGAGGCCAACGCCGAACCGCCGGGCGTCTCGACGTGAAAGATGACCGCCGCGATGTGCTCGTCGGCCTCGGCGCGACGCAAGGCCCGTGTAATTGTCTTTGACCCGGCCTGCGCCTCGAAAGGAAGCGGTAATGGCAGCGGTGATGGCACGCGGCGGCTGTGACCGGGCACGATCATCCCCTCCAACGATACCACACCGATGCGCTGGCGCGTGGTCCACCTGGCCGGCCGTCGGAGCCAGCGGGCGGCCTCCTGCCATGTGAGCAGCGTGATCTCGTCCTCTTCAGACGACGCGCCAGAGAGATGTGCCGCTAACTCGTCCTCGTATAGTACTGCATCGACCAACCCCGCTTCGACCGCCTCGCCCGGCGTGAGCGGCATCGTGTCGATCAGTTCGCGTATCCGATTCTGGTCAAGTCCGCGCCCTTCGGCTACGGCGGAGAGGATCTCGTCAAAGTACCCGTCGAGGATAGCGTCCAGCATTTCCCGATGCGGCTCGGTCATCGCCGAGCGACGAAACGTATCGGGAGAGACCTTGTACTCGGCGATGGCCTCGAGATCGGCTTCCACCCCGGCCAGCGCCAGCGTCTCTTTGAGGAACAGCGCCTCGCTTCGCAGCCCGAGCGCAGAGAGGCGACCTGAAGGCGGGAGGATGATCTCGTCGCAGGCCGAGGCCAGGTAGTACTCCCAGGTATCGGGGGAGGGCGCCCAGGCGATGACGTGCTTCCCTTTGGCACGCAGTTCGAGCAGCATCCGGCGCAGACTGTAAAGAGCGGACGGCCCGGCCTGGAGCGCGTCGAAGCGCACGATCACCCCCCGCACGCGCCGGTCGTCGCCGAGCCTCTCCAGCACGACCTTCATCTTCTCCAGACTGGCTTCGGAGGGAAGCAACGGCAGAAGATTTAGCGGGAATGGCAACGGATCCTGGCGGGGCGTTCGCTCCGGATAGGCGCCTCGAAGGTTCAGAACGACGTAGTCGAGACCCTTGCGCCGCAGGGAACGCAGCAGATTTCGGATCGTCAGGAGACTGTTGCGAAAAAGATCCCGTAGTGTCATTGCGTCAGCAGCTCCAACAATCCATCAGGGTACAAGGGAAGATTTTCCGCCCGAAACTTGTGCAGAGGCATCCAATATGCCGGCAGTGTTTCGACCTCCTCGTGTACCTCAAAAACTTCTCGTTCGTAGAAAGATGGATCGCCCAGAGTCGCCTCGTAGAGCAGGACGATCTCGTGGCCGATCTGGCTGTTGCGCGTGTAGATGTTCTCCAGCGCGGCCAGGTAACGAACCCTGACGAGTTCGACGTCCAGTTCCTCGCGGAACTCGCGCAGAAGCGCATCCTGGCTGCGCTCCCCGAACTCGATGCCGCCGCCCAGTGGCCGGTAGTAGGTCTCGTCCTTGACGTGGTCGTAATTCTCAAAGACCAAAAGCTCGTCGCCGCGCCAGACGATGCCCAGAACGATAGGCCGGATCCGTTTATCGTTCATCAGCTTTACGCCAGTCGCAGTCCTGGCACGACGTCCAGATCCCACCCGGCCCGGTCGCCGGCGACAAAGCGATGGTGAGCGCAGGCGCCGACCATCGCGGCGTTGTCGGTGCAAAGGAACAATGGCGGGTAATAGACCGGCACACTCGCCCGTTCGACAGTGGTGGAGCGCAACGTCTGGTTGGCCGAGACGCCTCCGGAGAGCAGCACGGCCGTCACTTCGAACGATTCCGCCGCTTGCGCCGTCTTGGCCGCCAACACGTCCACCACCGCCGTCTGGAAACTGGCCGACAGATCGGCCAGCAGGCGGCCCTTGGGGGGATCGCTGTATTTCTGGACCACGCGCAGCACGGCGGTCTTGAGTCCGCTGAAACTAAAATCGCGGCTATCGTCCAGCCAGGCGCGGGGAAAGTCAAACGCCTTGGGATTGCCGCCCTGGGCCGCCGCTTCGATAGCCGGGCCACCGGGATAATCCAGCCCCAGCAAACGGCCCACCTTGTCGAACGCCTCCCCTGCCGCGTCGTCGAGCGTGCCACCCAGGTACTCGTATTGGCCGTGGTCGTGCATCAGCGTCAACTCGGTGTGGCCGCCGGAGACGATGAGCGCCAGCAGAGGAAATGTCAGTTCCCCCTCCGCCGCGCCCTCGCTCTCCGTCTCCAGCCAGTGAGCGTAGAGGTGCGCCTCCAGATGGTTGATGCCCACCAGCGGCAGACCACGCCCCAATGCAAGCCCCTTGGCGACGTTGACGCCCACCAACAGCGATCCCGCCAGCCCCGGCCCGTAGGTCACAGCCACCCCGTCCAGATCGTCAAAGCCGAGATGGGCTTTCTGCATCGCCTGCTCGATCACGGGCACGACGGCCTCGACGTGAGCGCGCGAGGCCATCTCGGGAAAGATGCCGCCGTACTGGGCGTGCAACTCCTCCTGCGAGGCGACGACGTTGGAGAGAATGCGCCGCCCATCCTCGACCACGGCGGCAGCGGTCTCGTCGCATGAAGTTTCGATAGCCAGAATCCGGGTCATTTCGCCTCCTTCGCAAGGAACGTCATCATCAGATCGCGAACGCTACAGATCGATCACCAGTTCCTTCGGAAAATCGGTCAGGTTGTGTACGATGCCATCCGAGTCGATCCAGATCACATCCTCGATGCGCATGCCAAAGCCCCGGTCGGGGTAGTACAGCCCTGGCTCGCAGGTAAAGACGTGACCCGGTTCGAGGACATCGGTATTGTCGGGTGTATCGCCAAAGCGCGGCTCCTCGTGCACGGCCAGTCCCAGACCGTGGCCCAGACTGTGGACGTAACCGACCTCGGTTTGGGTGTCGCTGGCAATGGTGGGATGGCCGCGGCCCTCGAAGAACTCGCACGCCATCTGTTGATAGGATCGCGCTTCCTCCCCCACCTGGTAGGCTTCCACGAGTTTCTCCACGCATTCGTACACATCCTGGTAGGCTTTCTCGACCTCCGGCGGTGCATAGCCCAGGCAAAACGTGCGGGTCATGTCGAAAAAGTAGCCACCACCTGCCTCACAAGGAAAGATATCAAAGACGATGGTCTTGCCCAGGGCGACGATGTCCTCAGGACGGCCCTTGCTGTGGGGAACGCCCGCGTCGCGCCCGATGGAGAAAATAAAACCCTCGGGATCCTCCATGCGCTGCTCGGCGATGAAGCGGTTGATCTCTTCGTGCACCCGCCCGATGGTCAGTGGAGCACCGTCGGCCCGTACCAACGCCTCATCCTGCACATGGTGTGATTTGAGAAACGCGATCGTGCTCGACACAACCGCGCAGGTGCGCCGGCCCATCTCGCGAATGCGCTCGGCCTCCTCGAGGCTCTTGGTGGCGCGAGCGGCGTCAATCAGCGTCACGTCGAAATCGCCATACACCTCGACGTTCTCCAACTGCGCGTTCAGCGCGTTGAGCAGCACCCAGGCGCGGCCCTGATCGGCCATTCCATAAAAACCCACCCGACCGCTCACACCCAGGTCGGCAAACACCCGGCGGTGCAACTCGACGGTTGCAGCCAATCGGTCGCCGATCTCGCGCAGGATGCCTACAAAGTCATACTTGCTCATATTTACGACATTGAGGCCGCTGGCAGCGGCTTCCTCCCGCTCTATGGGCCAGCACAAAAGCATGGGTTCCTCTTCCCGTTTCTTGAGCACCCATCCCCCCATCAGGTTGGCGCCCTTGGTCATATAGTACATCGCAGGGTTGCTGTGCACAGCCCCGCTGACGAGCACGGCATCCAATCCACGCTCCTCCATCAGACGATCTAGATCTTGTTTCACGAGCAGATCCCCCTATGCCATTCAATACTACTCAAAGTACTGAAAATCCTGGAACACCTCGCCGACGCTGCGGCCCTCGTGGACACGCTGAATCACCTCACCCAACAAACTGGCGACAGACAGGACGGTAAGATTGGGCAGTCGCTTCTCTGGGGGGATGGGAACAGAGTTTGTGGTCACGATCTCCTCTATCGAAAGAGATCGCAGCCGTTCGACCGCCGGCGGCGAGAAGACAGCATGGGCAAAACACAAGTACACATCGCGAGCGCCATGTTCTCGGACAATCTTGACCGAATTGACCATCGTGCCGCCGGTATCCACCTCATCGTCCACAATGATGATGTCGTGACCATCTACCTCGCCCACGAGGGTGAGCGCCTCCGTATCCATAGACACGCGGCGCTTTTCGACAAACGCCAGGGGCATCCCCAGCTCGGCGGCCAGGTTACGCGCCTTTTTGGCGAACCCCAGGTCCGAGGCGACGACGACCGCGTTGTCCAGTCGCTTCTCGCGAAAGTAATTGGAGAGAATGGAAAAGACCGTCATGACGTCGCCGGGGATACTAAAGAATCCCTGGATCTGGTCGGCGTGCAAGTCGAGCAGGATGTAGCGATCGGCGCCAGCGGCGCCGATGATGTCGGCCATCAAGCGAGCGGTAATGGGCACGCGGGGTTGATCCTTCTTGTCCGAACGGGCATAAGATAGATAAGGAATAACCGCCGTGATGCGATCCGGTGAAGCCCGTTTGAGTGCGTCCAGGAGTATTAACAATTCCATGACATTATAATTGACCGGCGATGAGGTGGTTTGGATCAAAAAGACATCCTGACCGCGTATACTCTCGCGCAGCCGCACAAAGATGTTCTCGTTGGGAAACTGGATAATGTCGCGCGGCGACAGCGGTATGCCGAGGTACTGGCTGATCTCCTCGGCGAGCGCGGGACAACCCGTGCCGCTAAACAGTTTAATCGTTCCGTGCATGCCTCCCTTGTGTTCACTCATTCGTGTCAAACTCCGATTGTAAGATACTCATCAGATATTGATCCTCGTACCTTCCTTCCTTGAACACGATTTCACGCATAATTCCCTCCTTTTGAAAGCCAACTTTTTCGTAGCAGCGAATACCCCGAACGTTGTCCACGTCCACTCGCAAAACGACGCGGTGCAGACCCATCTCGCAGAAGGCCAATCTCAGCAAGGTGCGAACGGCGTCGGCGCCATACCCCCGGTTCCAATGCGTCTTTTCGCCGATCATGATGCCCAATTCGGCGTGGCGGTTCTTCCAGTCAATCGCGTGCAAGCCGGTGTTGCCGATGTGCACCCCTTCGGCGGTCTCGATAGCCAACACCACTGCCTCCTGCCGCTCCAGTTGTCCCAGCAAATTCTCGAACCAGCGCTCTTCCTGCGCCAAAGAGAACGGTAAGTAAACCAACAGATGGCGGCGTACCTCCGGGTCGCTGAACCACTCGACGTAGCGCGGTAGATCATCCCGCTCGATGGGCCGGAGTCGAATCTTTTCACCAACGATCATATTTCTACCCTGGAGCAACACCGTCCTACTCGGCAGCGATGGCCTGTCCTAGCTGATAGGCCTCGTCCAGTTTGCCGGGCGATTTGTGTATATCTCCGCGCTTCCATGCCGAGGCAAACACTCGCCCAACAATCGGCATGTTAAGGTAATTCATCGTCCGAGTGAACGCAGTATCGGCAGGCTCGGCGGTGTCGGTGGGGTCGTCATCGCCATAGGTGTAGAGCAGCGCCACTCTTTTGCCGACCAATCGATCCATAACCGCGTCGCGGGCGATGGCGTACCAGCGGTCTATAAACGCCTTCATCTGCGCCGTCGGCCCCCACCAGTAAATTGGCGTACCCAGAATCAACCCATCCGCCTGGTGGATCTTGTCGTAGAGGGCGATCATATCGTCGTCCTGGATGCACTCGCAATCCACGGCACACCCTTCGCAATCCCGGCAAGGCCCGATATCGAGTCGATCCAGGATCACCTTTTCCACGTCGGCCCCGGCGGCCTTTGCACCTGCCAGGGCGCGATCCATGAGAACGTCGGTGTTCCCCCCAATCCGCGGGCTGCCCATGACTCCCAGAATTTTCATCGCTTGTCTCCCAAATCTTGCGAGATCAACCGTCCAGGATCGCCCGCGCCGCCGAGTATACATCCACCTCCCGCGCCGCGATGCGGTCCACCCAGGCGGTCTTATGCGCCTCCCCCACCCGTGCCAACAGCCGGTCGAGCAACTCGTGCTGGAGGACGTTGAGCAACTCGGTCTCGACGCGCTCCCGCTCCCGCTCGGCCCACAGCCCGCTGGCGTGCAGATGTTCACGATGCGCCGCGATAGCCTCCAGCGCCTCCGGCACACCGGTGCCATCCAGCGCGATGGTCTGCAAAATGGGTGGATGCCAGCCATTCCCGCCTGTCTCACCACGGGAGACATTCCGGTCGATCACCATCTCTAACGCGCGGGCCGTGTTCGCCGCTCCTGGCCGATCCGCCTTGTTGACGACCAGGATGTCGGCGATCTCCATCAGACCGGCTTTCAACGCCTGCACCTCGTCTCCCAGTCCCGGCGCTTCGATGACGACGGTGGTATGGGCCGTGCGGGCGATCTCCACCTCCGACTGGCCTGCCCCGACCGTCTCGACCAGCACGACGGCGAAACCGGCCGCGTCGAGAACCTTTACCGCGTCGCTCGTGGCCCGCGCCAGCCCGCCCAGGCTGCCTCGCGTCGCCATGCTGCGGATGAACACGCCAGGGTCACCCGCCAGGTCACGCATGCGCACCCGGTCGCCCAGGAGCGCGCCGCCGGTGAACGGACTGCTGGGGTCCACCGCCACGATGCCCACCGTGATATCCTGAGCGCGCAGCGATTTGGCAAGTTCGTTGACCAGGGTGGATTTGCCGGTGCCGGGCGCACCGGTCACGCCGACGATGTGAGCCCGACCCGTGTGGGGATAGAGATCGGCGAGAACAGTACGCACTTCCGCGCCGTTATCCTCGACGAGTGAGAGGAGCTGAGCCAACGCGTACCGGTTGCCGGCCAGGGCTTTTGTCACCATAAGCGAAGTGGTTTCCACGTTAGCCCTCGATCAACTGTTGGCGGATGAATTCGGATATCTCCTGGGTGTTGGCGCCTGGGCCAAAGATGCCCGCCACGCCCAGTTCCTCCAGCGCCGGCACGTCCTCGTCGGGGACGATGCCGCCGACGAAAATCTTGACGTGCTCCAGCCCGGCCTCGCGCAACCCCTCGGCGACGCGGGGCACCAGCGTCATGTGCGCGCCCGAAAGAATGCTCAGGCCCACCCCGTTCACGTCCTCCTGCAATGCCGCCTCGACGATCATCTCCGGGGTCTGGCGCAGGCCGGTGTAGATGACCTCCATCCCGGCGTCTCGCAGCGCGCGGGCGATGACCTTGGCCCCACGGTCGTGGCCGTCCAGACCGGGCTTGGCGATCAGAATGCGTAGTCGTTCGCTCATTGGATTTTTTCACTCCTTGTGGTAATTGTTGGGTGGATTATACAACAGTTCACATGAGTTGGGAAGGTAAAACGAACGGGGAACAGGTACCCCGCTTGGTTTCGATACGGCCTGAAGGCCTACTCAACCGGCGCTAAATCTGCCAGTCCCACTTGATTGAGAAGATACGAAAACACAAAAGCGACGTGTCACGATGACACGTCGCTCTCTTTTCATCAGCTACCCTGACGCTACTCGGTCAAAATCTCTACCTGTACAGTCATCCCTGGCCGCAAGTTGAGAGCGGTGGGTTCCAACTCGATAGTCAGTGTGTAGGTAGTGTCGCCTTGCTGCACTACCGCGACCGGCGAGATCGTGGCCACGCGCCCGTTCAGCGTCTCGTCGCGGAAGGCGTTCACTCGCACCAGAACCTCTTGCCCCACCTGCACGCGGGCAATCTCTAACTCGCCCACGTTCTTCGTCTCGATGTGCCAGCGAGATACGTCGAGCAGTTCGACGACCGTCACGCCGGGCGTGGCCCACTCGCCCACGCTGGCTGGCACGGTAGAGACAACGCCATCGAAGGGGGCCGAGAGTGTCGCCTGTGCCAGATCCGCCTGCGCTGTCTCCAACGCCTGCTGAACACGCTCCACGTCCAGTTGCGCCAGCGTGAGTGACTCGGGTTCGACGGGATGCTGCGCGTCGTACAGCGCCAACTGCGCCTGGGCCAATTGCGCCTCAGCGTTGGCGATGGCGACGGCGTAAGCGTGGTCGGCAGCGCGCATTCGGTACTGAGCCAGCACCACATTGTAGTGATCCTGCGCATCCTCCAGATCGCGCGCCTGGGGCGAGTCCGGCGCCCAGGTGTGCGTGCGAGGGTCGTTGAGCACTTTGTCGTACTCATTCTGCGCGTCCCGCAACGCCTGCTCGGCCTTTTCGAGCGCGTAGCTGTCGACGATGTCATAGTTCCCGCGCTGGCTGGCCTGGACGTGGCTCTGTGTGATCGCGGCCTGGGCGCTGGAGATCGCCGCCGTCGCTGCGATTACGCGCTCGGGCACGGGTGTGGCCTGGGTCTGCAATTGAGCCAACCGTGTCTGGGCGGTCTCCAGTTCCAACTCTGCCTGCGCTACGGCACGTTGCAGATCGGTGTCATCGAGCACAGCCAGTGATTGCCCGGTCTGCACGTTCTCGCCGACCTCGACCGCGATGGATTCGATGGATCCACCTACGTCAAAGCTCAGCCTTACGTGACGGACGGGCATCAGTACACCGTTGGCCGTGATGCTGCCAGGGGACGACTGGTAGGACAGGTCGGTTTCGGGCGCGGGAGTTGGAGTGGGCTGGGCATCTTTGCGCGTGTTGCACGCTGTCAGGCAAAAGGCCAACGTTCCCAACAACAGCCACATTCCAATACTCTTGCTTTGCTTACGAAAGATTTCTAGTTTCAGCATAATCACCTCCCCTTTTGTCTGCTATGATACTCGCTTCCGGCAGGATTTTCCATAGGCGCGCGTCACGTCGAGGTTGTTACTGCTGTCACGTCGTACTGTAACATTGTCATCTCCTCTCGATCACCATCACCGGGTCGAGTTTGGAAAGCAGCCAGGCGATGGTGCCCGCGCTGGCGAAAATGACGGCCAATGGAATGGGAAACGTGAACAGCCAGGGGATCGGGTTGAGCAGGTTCAACTCGATGCCCTTGGGGTCATACACTGCGACCTGCATCAAGAACAAGCTGGCGCCGTATATCGCGGCGCTGACCAGCCAGGCGACGCCAACAATACTGCCCGTTTCCCTGGCCGTGCGCAACACGAGCCACCGCCGACCGCGTCCGAGGGCGTTCAAGATACCAAACTCTCCACGCCGTTGTGTAAACGAGATATAGTTCATAATCGTCATCGCAATGGTCGCCAGGACGGCGATGCTGATTTCGGTGGCGGCGAAAATCAGGGTCAGGTCGCGTACCATCTCTTGAATTTCGCGATATCGGATTCCACAAGTTGCTATGCGGGTTTGCATCGAGGCCACGTTGCGTTCCAACCAGGTATCCAGTTCGGGCTTGCGCCCCTCGATGGGAACGACGAACAAGCGAACGGTTCGTGATGCGGTGGATTCGTGGTTCATCATAAACTCGTAGGACGCGAAACTCAGCCACATGTCGTTGACACCATGGTTGGCTTCGGTCTGTCTTTCGAGGATGCCGACGATGACCATCTCGACCGGATCGTCAAAAAGGATGAGTTGTTCTACCTGGTACATGATGAGGTACGGCAAGTTGATCGTATCGCCCACCTGCAATCCATGATTCAACGCCACTGCCTCGGCGACGACGATCTCGTTGGAACGGGCGCGGGGCAAACGGCCCTGTTGCAACCGCATGCCAAACAGATCCAAAAGATAGGACAGATCGTTCTCCAACACGCCGTACACGCCGGTGGTGACTCGATTGCCCAACGGAATGGCAACATGCAAGTCCAGCGACATGGTGGGAATGACGCGCTCGACCGCAGGGTGGCTTCTGATCTGGGCCATCACGCCCGTGTCAACCACGCGCTCCTCGTCCGGCCAGACCTCGCTCACATATTGCAGATACTCCAGGTCGGGTTTCATCGCTTCGGCGGTGGCGGTGGCGACGAATGTGGGCAGGGTGATGATGAGTATCGCTACCACTGTGGTGACGAGTAGCGTGATCCCCCGCCGGCGATGGCGCAGATAGAAGGTAAAGGCCGATGCCACCCCAGAACGGGATGGTGACCTGGCGATTCGCTTGGAGTATTCCGCTTCTGTGCTGAGCTTTCCGCGCTCCACAATGGCTACAGCGTCGAATTTGGCAAAGACGCGGACCATACCGATGGTAGACAGGACGATGACGGTCAGGGGAATGGGAACGACGAACCAGAGCGGGGTCAGATTGAGAAGGTCGAGTTCCATTCCCCGGTCGTAATAGACGCCGTTCTTCATCCAGATCAAAACCACGAACGCCAGAACCAGGCCAACGATCCAACTCAGCCCCGACACGGCAGCCGTCTCCAGGGCCAGACGGCGAATGAGACGGTTTTTGTGATGACCAAGCGCGTTCAACATCCCCAACTCTGGCAGCCGCTGGGTGATGGCGATCTGGTTGACGACGCCAACGACGATGGCCGCGCCGATGGCTACGACACAATTGATAAAACCAAAGGCGAACAAAAGTCCCTGCCGATCCTGGACATAGAGGGCGTATACCCGCTCATACGTATCAACGACGGTGCGCAGCGAGGCAATTTCGGCTGCCAGAAATTGATTGACCGCTTGCCGACGGCCTTCCTTGGCGACGACGAGCATGCTGATCATCTGCTGCTCGTATAGCTCGTGGCTATCCAGATACTCGTTCGAGACAAACCCGACGTGGGCATTCGGGCCTGGTTCTGCCATCGGATCCTTCTCCAGAATACCCACCAGCACCATAGGAGTCAGGATATCGGCATAAGCTTCGGGATCGCTCTCCTGGCTGATCGAGTCGCCCAGTTGCAGCTCCAGCGCCCGCGCCACCTCCTCCGAGAGTACGATCTCGTTGGTGTTCGGTTGGAGCAATCGGCCCTCTTTGAGACGCATACCACAGCGCCCGATCAAGTATGCCAAATCGTCTTGAGGTATCCCCAGCAAAGAAACGTGGAAAGAATCAATCACCCCGGGTTGGCGAACCCACAGGCCATTTTCCGGGATCATGCGCTCCACGTCGGGATGAGACTGGATCCGGGACGTGACGCCTGGTTCGAACGAAGGAGCGCTGTTGGGAATGACCTGGCTCACGTGCTTCAGATAACCGATCTCGGGCATCATCAACGTCGTCGAATCCAAACCAGCCACCATCACATACAGGCCCAACGTGGTCAGGGTGATGAGGCTCAACAACAACAGCGCGCTCCACTTGTGGCGGCGATAGTAAGTCAATGGGGACAACGGATTCATTCTGTCTATCTCCTCTCGATGATGGCTACAGGATCGAGCCGTCGCAGCATCAAAGCGACCAGCCCCGTGCTGACGATGACGACGACCAGCGGCATCGGCAGCGTGGATAACCACGGCACAGGGTCGAAAAAGCTCAACGTCAACCCTTTGGGCGCGTAGACGGCGAGATGCATCACGGCCAGGCAGACCCCGCACAAGACCGCCCCCACCAGCCAGGCCACGCCGACAATGACCAGGGACTCTTTCACCGTGCGCAGAACGAGCCACCACCGGCTGTGACCGATGGCGTGCAGGATGCCAAACTCGCCTTTCCGCTGCACGAAAAAGATATAACTCAAAGAGGCCAACGCGATGGCCGCCACGACGGCGATGACGCTCTCGGCAATGCCAAATAGCAGAACGCCGACGACGGCGATCAACCGAGAGTTACGCAACTCTTCCTCGTAGGTCGCCACTGTAGTCTCTTCAGAAGCCACGTCCTGCCCCAGCCAGGCATCCAGCTCGCTCTTGCGCCCCTCCACCGGGACGACAAACATGCTCACAGGGTAGGAGCGGTAGAATTCGTGGCTGCTCAAGTATTCGTAGGAGGCAAAGCCCGACCAGAGATCGTTTTCCCGCCGATCCGACGAGAGAAGGCCCACGACGACCATCTCAGTGGGCATGTCGCTCCCGCGCTGGCTGACCGGCTGGCCGACGCTGTCGCCGACGCGCAGATCGCGATTCTGAGCCACGGCCTTTGACAGCACCACCTCGTTCGTGCGCGGGCGAGGCAGACGCCCGTCCCTCACCTGCACGTCGTACAGATCGAGGAGCGTTTGCAGTTCGTCCTCAGAGACGCCATAGATGCTGAGCGTGTGCCCTCCTGGCGGCATGTCAATCCTCAGCGGTAGTGCGATCGTCGGAACGACGCGAGAGACGGACGGATGCGTCCTGATCTGCGCCATCACGCCGGGATCGATGGCGGTCCCCCAACCGGGCGAGACAACGCTGAGCTGGCGCAGAGGCTCGGCAAAGAGCTTCATCGAGCCAAACATCGGCCCAAAGATAAAGGCGGGGAACGCCACGCCCAGGATCATCACCCCAATCGTCGCGGCCAGGAGTAAACCCCGGCGACGATGGCGCTGATAGAACGTCCGGGAAGACAAGGGCCTGGTCGACGAACGCCCGACCTGTCGGCCATCGCCCGCTTCTGCGCTGAGCTTGCCCCGCTCGACAATAGCGACGGCGTCAAACCGCGCGAACGCCCGCGCGGTGCTGAGCACCACGGAGAGAATCGCCGCCAGTGGGATGGGGAGGGCAAACCAGATGGGCGTCAGGTCGGCCAGGTTCAGGTCCATCCCGTTCGGCTCGAATAGCTTGGCCTGGAGCAAGGCAAAGCCGCCCCACGAAAGCGCCAGGCCGAGGAGCCAGCCTATCCCGGTCACCCCCGTCGTTTCCAGCACAAGCCGACGCATGAGCCGATTCTTGTCGTGGCCCAGCGCGTTCAGCATGCCAAACTCGGCCAAGCGTTTCGCCTGGGCGATCTGGTTGATCATGCCGACGACCATCGCAACGACCACGACGACCAGGCCATCCACGATGCCAAAGATCAGGTGCAACCGCCTCGAGACGCGCACGAGCTTTTCAGCCAGATCGCGCGCGGTCCTCACGTTCACGCGCGACGACGAGACCGCCGTCTCCAGGAAATCGACTACCGCTTCCCGGCGTCCCTCCTGCGCGACGACGACCAACCCAGAGCGCCACGGCGGGCCGAACCGTTCGTGGTTGCTCACATACTCGTAGGAGACGATCCCCAGGCGAATGCTTGGTTCTGGTCCTGGAGCATCGCCTGCCAGGACACCTACCAATTCCAGTGGCGCCGGGATGTACCACTCGTCGCCCTCTTCAAAATTATCTGGACGGACGATCTGGTCGCCGATCTGCGCGCCCATCACGGCGACGATCTCTTCCGAGAGCGCGATCTCGGCGGTGTGAGCCTGGGGCAGCCGTCCCTCTTTGAGGCGCAAGTCGCAGGCTTGCATCAGCACCGGCGCGTCGGTCTCCGATACGCCGAACAGACGATACTCGCCCACAGAATAGGTTAACAGAGCTGTCAGGCTTTTTTCCTGCAAGACCCCCGCCACGTCGGGATGCGCTCGAATCTGCGAGACGATCTCTGGCTCGAACGACGAATCGGCGGCAGAGACCAGACTGACGCGGTCTACGTATCGCTCGGCGTTGTAAGACGTCTCGACTAAAGTGTCTGGCAGGCGAACCATGACGCAGACGCCCAGCGTCATCAGGCTGATGAGGGTCAACAGCAGCAGTGTGGCTGCCTTGTGACGGCGGTAATAGGTAAACACGGATAACGGATTCATATTCTCACCTTCTTTCGATGATGGCTACGGGATCGAGCCGGGAGAGCGCCCAGCCCACGGCGACGGCACTGACCACGAGCACCGCCACGGGCACTGGCAGGGTAAAGAGCCAGGGCGTAGGGTTGAAGAAATCGAGCCTCAAGCCGCTCGGAGCGTATAGGCCATATTGCAGATAAACCAGAATGACACCGCATCCCAGCAGTCCCAACAGCCAGGCCGCGCTGGTGGTAAAGAAGGTCTCGCGCACGACGCGCCACACCAGTTGCAAACGACCAAATCCCAGCGCGTTCAACACGCCCATCTCGGCCTGCCGCTGAGCGATAAAGATATAGTTGAGACCCGCCAGGGCCAGGGCTGCCACAAGGGCGATGATGCCCTCCAGCAGCGAGAAGGTGAACAGCACCATGTTCATCGTCTCCCGGTACCACGTCTGTTGCTTGCCGTAGGTGCGCACGGTGCGTCGCTCACCGGCTATCTCGTTTTCCAGCCACCCGTCGAGCGCCGCCTTTTGCCCGGCCTTGGGCACGATGACGAGCGAGAGATCGGTTTTCCAGTCGCTCCGATAGCTGTCGATAAACTCCTGCGACATAAAACTAAACCAGGTGTCCTCGGCCGGATCCTCGGCCGGCCCAAAGATGCCCGAGACCACCAGTTCAGAGGGCAGCGTGGGCGCGTCGGGGTAGATGGGGCGGGCGTAATCGCCGATCACGTCTCCCACCTGGATATCCCGGTTTTGAGCGGCGGCCCAGGGGATGACGATTTCGTTGGTGTTGGGGCGCGGCAACTCGCCTTCTGCCAGTTTCAGGTCGTAGAGATCCACCATGTAGGCCATATCCTCCGCTGCGATGGCATAGGTCTCTACGGGAAAACCGTAGAGCAGCAGAGGGACAGCGATCTCCAAGGGAGAGAGCATGTGAATCGGAATCGTGCGTTCCACCGCCGGGTGTGCGCGGATCTGGGCCATCACCGTCGTCTCCAAGGATTGTCTCCTCGGAGAGACCAAGCTTGTCTGCTTCAGGCCGTTCAGCGGCGGTCGCATCGCGTCGGTGGAGGCCTCGAGGATGAACACGAGCAGGGCCGTGCCTACGATCATCAATGCCATGGCGCCGATCAGTAGCACCGCCCGGCGCTTGTGCCGCTGGTAGAAGGTGGTCGAAGCCAGTGGGCGGGACAGGCTCTTTGCCCGGCCTGACGGCGGCTTTTCCAGGCTCAACTCACTCCGCTCGACAATGGCCACAGCATCCAGCCGTTTGAGGGCGCGGTGGGCGGTGAGCAGCGTAGATCCGATCACGGTCAGTGGCAGGGGGAGCACGAGCAAGAACGCCGATTCCTGCAATAGATCGTAGGCGTACCCTCGGGGTGCGTAGAGAGCAGCGTTCAAGAATGCCATCCCTGCCAGCGCCGCCAAGGCGCCCAGCGCCCAGCCTGCGACGGCCAGCCCTCCTGTTTCCAGCGTCAAGCGACGCACCAACCACTTTTTGCTCTGGCCGACGGCGTGTAGTGTGCCGAACTCGGGCAACCGCTGCAGAAAAGCCAGCCGGTTGATGGCGCCGATGACCAGCGTGATGGCCACCGTCACCGACAGGACAATGGGAATGACCATCACATACAGCGATGCCTGGCTGCTCGCTACCTCTGCTTGTAAGAGTTGGTGGGTAAACGTCTTGGTGCGAGAGCTGCTAACGGCCTGCCGTAAAAAATTGTCCACCACTACCTCGCGGCCCGGCTGGGCTGTGACGAGTACGCCATAGTTGGCGGTGTCGCGATAGCGCTCGTGGCTGTCCAGATATTCGTAGGATACGACCCCCAGCCGAACACTGCCTTCGAGAATGCCCACCACTTCCATCGGGCTGACGATGCTGGCATAGGCGGCGTCATCCTTGGTCCAGTCGAAGGTGTCGCCGATTCCCAGGTCGAGGGCCGCGGCGATCTCTTGCGAGAGTGCAACGCCGTTGGTATATGGTTGCGGCAGTTGGCCCTCGATGAGGGTGGTGCTGCAGCGATCCAGCACCGCGGCTGTATCGTTTTCTTGCAGACCGATCAGGCGAAAGTAGAAAAAGACCCCTCCCACATTCGACACCATGATCTCTACATTGTTCTGCGGCAACACCTGGGCCACGTCCGGGTGCGCGCGGACTTTGGCGACGACAGCGGGGTCGAGCATGTTTGCCAGGTCCGATTGCACCAGGCTGAACCTGGACAGATACTGATTGGTGGTGTAGATGGGGGCGATAAAGCTTTCCTGCATCAGGCCGACGAGCAGATAGAGCCCCGCGACCGCCAGGGCCAACAAAGCGGTCAGCATCAACGCCCGGCGTTTGTGGCGGCTGTAGTATGTAAAGGGTGACAGCGGATTCATTGGCATCATCTCCTCTCAATGATGGCTACCGGATCGAGCCGCGAGAGCGCCCATCCCACGGCGACGGCGCTGACCGCGAGCACCGCCACGGGCACCGGCAGGGTAAAGAGCCAGGGCGTGGGGTTGAAGAAATCGATCCGCAAGCCGCTCGGAGCGTATAGGCCATATTGCAGATAAGCCAGTATGACGCCGCATCCCAGTAAGCCTACCAGCCAGGCCGCGCCAGTGGTAAAGAGGGACTCGCGCGCGACGCGCCACACCAGTTGCAGGCGGCCAAAACCCAGCGCGTTCAACACGCCAAACTCGGCCCGCCGCTGGGCGACAAAGATATAGTTGAGGCCCACCAAGGCCAGGGCCGCCACCAGGGCGACGACGCTTTCCATCAACAACGTGGTGAACAGCAGGGTGTCCGCTTGATCTTGCCACCAGGCTTGCTGCTTGCCATACGTGAACACGGTACGTCGTTCCCCATCTATTTCGTTTTCCAACCATTCATCGAGTGTTGCTCTTTGCCCGGCCTTGGGCACGACGACGAGCGAGAGATCGCCTCCCCAATAGTCTTGATACGCGTTGACAAACTCCAGGGACGAGAAACTCAGCCAAGAGTCCTCATCCGGGGCCAGGATACCCGAGACCACCAACTCGGAGGGCAGTTTGGGCGCGTCGGCGTAGATGGGATGATCGCGATCGCCGATCACGTCGCCCACCTGGATGTCCCGGTTCTGGGCGACGTTCCAGGGAATGACAATGTCGTTGGTGTTGGGGCGCGGCAGATGCCCCTGTGCCAGTTCCAGGCCATAAAGCTCCATCAGGTAGGCCATGTCCTCCGCTGTGACGCCATAAGCCTCGACAGGATAGTCGATCATCATCGGAGGAATTGCGATCTCGAAAGGCGTAAAGACATAGACGGGAATAGTGTGTTCCACCGCCGGATGCGCGCGAATCTGCGCGATCACCGTCGCGTCCAGTGACAATCCTTTTTGAGAGACCAGGCTCATTGGCTCCAGGGGGGTCAGCGGCGGTTGCAACATCACGTCGGTAGAGGCTTCGAGGATGAACACGAATAGCGCCGTGCCCACGATCATCAACGCCATCGCGCCGATCAGCACCACCGCCTGGCTCACGTGCCGCCGGTAGAAGGTGGTCGAAGCCAGCGGGCGGGGTAGTTTCTTCACGTTGCCGCGCCTTGCGCGCTTGGGCTGCGCCTCTTCCAGGCTCAATTTACCTCGCTCGACGATTGCCACGGCATCCAAACGGCCGAGAGTCCGGGTGGCGGTGAAAAGCGTAGAAACAACCACCGCCAGCGGCAAGGGCGTCACAAGCAAAAGCGCCGATCCCTGAATCGGATCAAAGCCACACCCCTTGGGAGCATAAAAGACGTCGCTCATGACAACCATCCCACCCCACGATATCAAAATGCCCAGTACCCATCCGACGACCGCCAGTCCTGCCGTCTCCAGGGTCAGGCGGCGGGCCAACCATCTCTTGCTACGGCCAACGGCGTGCAGGGTGCCAAATTCGGGCAGCCTTTGCATAAACGCCAGGCGGTTCACGGTCCCGATGACCAGCGTGATGGCCGCCGTCACCAGCAGCACGATCGGCAAAAACGTCATCGTTAGCAACACCTGGTTCCTCGTCACCTCATCTACCACGAGTTGGTGTGTATAGACGTCGACGCGGGAACTGCGGACGGTCTGCCGGAGAAAGTCGTCCACCGCCGCCTCACGGCCCGGCTGGGCAATGACCAGCGCGCCGTAGCTGACGACGTCGCGATACCGCTCGTGCCCTTCCAAATACTCGTAGGATGCGATCCCCAGCCGGACATCGCCTTCGAGAATTCCCACTACCTCCAGCGGGCTGACGATGCTGGCGTAAAAGTATCGATCATCGTTCCAATCGAACGTGTCGCCGATCTCCAGGTCGAGCGCTGTGGCACTTTCCCAGGAAAGCGCGACGCCGTTGGTGCGCGGCTGCGGCAGTTGACCCTCGACGAGGGTGACGCCACTCTGGGCCAGCACCGTCGCCACGTCCGCTTCGTACAGGCCGATCAAGCGAAAGGGCGTGGAGACTCCCCCGGCGTTCGGCGCCGCCATCTCCAGACTGCTCTGCGGCAGCACCTGGGCCACGTCGGGATGGGCGCGAATTTGAGCAACCACGGTTGAGTCCAGCGTGGTTGCCCGATCCGACTGCACCAGGCTGAACTTGCTCAGATAGCGGTTGATGGTGTGAAGGGGGGTGACAAAGGTCTCTTGCATCAGGCCGACGAGTAGATAGATGCCAACGACGGCCAGGGCCAAAAGACCGGCCAGCATCAACGCCCGGCGCTTGTGGCGGCGATAGTAGGTGAAGGGTGATAATGGATTCACTTTTATCTCCTCTCAATGATAGCCACTGGATCGAGCCTGCGCAGCGTCCGGACAATCGTGCCCGCGCCGATCAGGACAACGACCAGTGGGATCGGCAACGTGAACAGCCAGGGCATCAGGTTGAACAGGTCCAGGTTCAGCCCCCTCGGCGTGTAGACGAGCGTCTGGAAACCGATCAAGCCGAGCAGGCAGACGACAGCGCCGATCAACCAGGCCAGGCCGACCGTGCTCCCGGTCTCTCTCACAGTGCGAAAGACGAGCCAGGGTCGGCTGCGCCCGATGGCATGCAGGATGCCAAATTCTTCCCGGCGCTGCGCGAAAAAGATATAGTTCAGAGCGGCCAGGGCAATCGCCGCGACGATGGCGATCAGCGCCTCGACCAGGGCGAACAGCACGAACATGCTCAACGTGATGTTTCGAAACTCGCGCGTCCTGGCGCTGTAGGTGACCACGTTCGTCTGCGCCGAGGCCACGCTCTCCTCCAGCCAGGCGTCCAGTTCAGGTCCGCGCCCTTCGACCGGGACGACGAGCAGCCCGGTTCCGCGAGATGCGGTGAGTTCGTGGCTCTCCAGATACTCCCGAGAAGCGAACCCCAACCACACGTCGTCGCGAGAGAGCAAGCCCACGATCTCCATTTCAATCGGGATGCCATCCGAGATCAAGGGGTTGTCCTCGCCGCTCCGTTCCAGGACCGGTTGGCCGACCGCGTCCCCCACGCTCAAGCCCCGGTTCATCGCCGCAGCCCGGGATATGACGATCTCGTTCGAGCGCGGGCGAGGCAACCGCCCCTCCACGAGCTGTTCCCCCAGCAAATCCACCAGCACCGGCATGTCGGTCTCAGAGACGCCGTAGATGTTGACCGAGGCTCCCCCTCCCGGCGGCACGAGAACCTGCAACCACATCGAGATCGTGGGAATGGCGCGCTCGACGACGGGGTGGCTCCGGATCTGCGCGGCCACGCCGGGATCGAGCGAGTCTCCTACAGCGGGCGAAACCTGGCCAAAGTAGCGCAAGTACTCGTAGTCGGGCCTCATTGCATCCAAAGAAGCCGAAAGGAGAAATACGGGAAAGGCAACCCCCAGGATCATCAACGCCATACTCACGACCAGCATGATGCCCCGGCGGCGATGACGCAGATAAAAGGTCAGGGACGAGAGCGGCCTGATTGATGAACGCACCGCTTGCTTGCGGCCCTGTGGCTCCGCACTGAGCTTGCCCCGCTCGATGATGGCGATGGAATCTAACCGGGCAAAGATCCGCCGGATGCTGACGTTCGCAAAGACAATCACCACCAGAGGGATCGGGAGAACGAACCAAAAGGGCATCCCGTTCGCCAGGTCCAGTTCCATGCCCTTGGCATAATAAAAACTGGCTTTGAGGCCGGACAGAATCAGCAGGGCCAGCCCCAGACCAGCCCCCCATCCCATCGCGGTCACCGCCGCTGTCTCCAGCGTCAGCCGACCGACGAGGCGTTTCTTTGGATACCCCACGGCGTGCAGCAGGCCCATCTCTTTCACCCGCTGTAGCAGCGCGATCCGGTTGATCGTGCCGACGACGAGCGCGACGACGACGGCGACCAGGCAGTTCACGACGCCAAACATACCGTAGAGCATTCGACGGGCCATCTCCACGAACCGGGACTCTTCTCGGAAGGTATCCGTCTCGGTGCGAGCGGATTCGATCTCTGTCTCCAAGAACGCCTCCACCACCTCCTTGCGCCCTTCCTGCGCGACGACCAGCAGGCCCGGCGTGCTCGCCGCGAACAACTCGTGAGCCTGTAGATACTCGTAGGAGGCAAAACCCAACCGCACGCTTGGGCCGGGATTGACCGCTGGATCGCGCTCCAGAATCCCGACCAGCCTGAGTGGAGCCGGAACAGCCTCATAGTATTGATCGTCGACCGAGCGTTCGATCTCATCGCCAAGCTCCAATCCCAGCGCGCGGACGGCTTCTTCTGAGAGCACGATCTCGTTGGTGCGCGGTTCGAGCATACGCCCTTCCTTCACGCGCACGCCATAGTGGGCCATCAAGTACCGGGCATCCTCCTGAGACACCCCCATCAGGCGCAAAGGCTCTGTCCCGATCAACGCCGGCCGCGCGATGGAAAGGCCGTTATCCGGGATCACGCGCGCCACGTCTGGGTGGGTCTCGATCTGCGCCACGACGCCCGGCTCCAGCCCATCACCGCTGACGGGATAGACCCGGCTGGCCTTGGTCTGATAAATGAACTGGGCCCGCATCGGGATCGAGTCCAATACGGCGACCATCACGTAAAGCCCCACCGTCGCCAGGCAGACGAGAGCCATCAGCAGCAACGTGCTCCGCTTGTGGCGCAGGTGATAAGTCACAGGCGATAATGGATTCATCCTAACCTCCAAACAGCGTCTATCTTCTCTCGATGATGGCTACGGGATCGAGCTTGTGCAGCATCCAGGCGATAGTGCTCACACTCGCCAGGGCAACGATTAGCGGCAGAGGCATGGTGAGTAGCCAGGGCGCGAGGCTGAAAAAATCCAGGCTCAGGCCGCGCGGACCATAGACGAGGTTCTGCATACCGAGCAGGCCAATCCCGCACAACACCGCGCCGACGACCCAGGCCACTCCGACCACGCTGCCCGTCTCCTTCATCGTGCGCCAGACGAGCCACGGACGGCTGCGCCCAACGGCGTTCAGGATGCCGAATTCCTCTTTGCGCTGGCTGAAAAAGATGTGATTCAACGTGGCCAGGGCGATGGCAGCCACGACAGCGATCATGCATTCGAGCGCGGCAAAGGTGAGGACAGTGGCCGTCGTCATCTCTCTGTGCTCGCGTTCTTTGGCGGCGTAGGTGACGATGCGCGTCTGTGTCGAATCTACACTCTCCTCCAGCCAACCATCCAGTATCTGCTTTTGTCCTTCTCGCGGAATGATGAGCAAACGTGGGGATCGGGATGAGGTCAACTCGTGGCTGTGCAGATATTCGTAGGACGCAAATCCTATCCACGGGTGATCGGGGGATAAAAGCCCCACGACGACCATCTCGGTGGGCAAGTTATCTGTGACAAACTCGCTATCGTTCTCAATCTCCCCGCCTATCACGTCACCCACATGCAGATCACGGTTAGCGGCGATCGCCGCCGAAAGCACGATCTCGTTGCTGCGAGGCTGAGGCAGGCGACCTTCTTGCACCTGAACGTCAAACCACTCCAGGAGAATAGACAAGTCGGCTTCGGAAACGCCATAGATATTCGCGTCGGTCCCACCACCGGGCGGCAAGATCATCTGCATTCCAAGCCGAATGACCGGGACGGTATACGCCACCGCCGGGTGGCTCCTGATCTGGCCCACGATGCCGGGATCAAGCTCGGAGCGGATTGGCGAGATTTCGCTGACGTATTGCAGGTACTCGATGGATGGCAGTATCGCGCTCGCCATAGCCGAGAATAAGAACACCGGGAAGGTAATGCCCAGCACCATCAGCGCCATGCTGAGGACGACCAGTATGCCACGCCGCCGGTGGCGCAGGTAAAAGGTGAGGGAAGATAGCGGCTTGGCCGACGAGCGTTTCACCGCCTGGCGCGCCTTTTGCTCTTCGCTCAATTCGCCTCGCTCGACGATGGCCACGGCGTCCAACTGAGCAAAGATTCGCCTGATGCTGAAAAAGGTCAGGGCGATGACGATCAGAGGAATCGGCAGGACAAAAAGAAACGGCGCCGGGTTGAACAGATTCAGTTCTACGCCCAGATCGTAGAAAAAGCTGTTCCTGAGCCAACTCATGATCACGAGAGCCGCTCCCAATCCCGCCAGACAGCCAAGCCAGGCCACGGTCGCTGTTTCCAACGTCAGACGGCGAATCAGTTGTTTTCTTTGGCGACCGAGGGCGTGCAGCAATCCAAACTCGCTCAGCCGTTTGGTCATCGCGATCCGGTTGATGACGCCGACGGTAAAGGCCATGACGAGGGCGACCACGCTGTTTATGACGCCGAAAATGATATAGATACCGACGCGCACTGCCTTGAAAATCTCGACCAGACCAGTAAACGTTTCCACCTCGGTGTACCTGGAACGGATCGTCGTCTCCAAAAAATCTTCTACGGCGGCCTTGCGTCCCTCCTGGGCGACGACGAGCAGACTGGTTGCGCGGGGAGCATACAACTCGTGGCTGTTCAAATACTCGGCCGAGACAAAGCCCATACGCACACTCGGTTCCGAGACCCCTTCCAGGATGCCCACCAACGCCAGGGGCGCGGGGATGGCTTCGTAATAATCCTCGTCAACCGCCCGCGAGATCTCGTCGCCAAGCTCCAGATCCAGCGCGCGAACCACTTCTTCCGAGAGCACGATCTCGTTGGTGCGCGGCTCGAACATGCGCCCTTCCTTGAGCCGCACACCACAGTGCTGCATCAGATATTCCGCGTCCTCCGCCGAGACGCCCATCAAGAGTTGATTATCCGTCCCAAACAAGGTGGGCGTCGAAAGCCACAGCCCGTTGTCTGGAATCACACGCGCCACGTCCGGGTGAGTTTCGATCTGCGAGACCACGGTCGGATCGAGCGCGTCTCCGATGGGAGACACGTGGCTGAGCCTGGTCAGGTAACTGACGTTGGCGCGCAAGGGGATGGTATCGAGCACGGCAACGAGAACAAACAACCCTACCGTAGCCAGGCTGATGAGCGCGATCTGCAACAGCGCGCTCCGCTTGTGGCGGCGGTAGTAGGTAAAGGGCGATAGTGGGTTCATACGATGGCCTCTTGTGTCTGGCGGACCACGCGGTCTTCTATATTGACAACTTGTCCATCGCGCATCCTGACGATCAGGTCGGCCTCGGCGAGAATCTCGGGGTTGTGGGTCACGGCGATCAGGCTGCCCTGCTCCCGGTAACTGCGCAACAGCGCCATCACCTGCAAGCCTGTATGCCGGTCCAGCAGTCCCGTCGGCTCGTCGGCAAAGATGACCCGGGGGCGGTGGATCATTGCTCGTGCAATCGCCACTCGCTGCCGCTCGCCACCAGAGAGTTCGTAGGGGAAGCGATGCAGCTTGTCGCCCATCCCCAGGTCGGCCAACAGCGCCTTTGCCTGTTCGGCGTGGGGTTTATCTTGCACCGGCGCGGCGACCATCACGTTCTCCTGGGCGGTGAGATAGTTGATCAAAAAGTGCTGCTGGAAGACGAAACCGAACTCGGTGCGGCGCAAGGCCACCCGCTCCCGTTCCGGCATCTTGCCATAGGCGCGATCGTCCAGGTAGATCTCGCCCTGGGTCGCCTTCCGCAATCCGCTCAGGAGGTACAGCAGCGAACTCTTGCCCGAGCCGGAAGGTCCCAGAATACCGATGAACTGATGATCTTTGACGGAGATCGAGACGTCGTGCACGGCGTCTAGTGTGGTTTCGCCGTCCTGGTACGTCAACGTAAGATTTTCTCCTTGTAACATGAAACTCCTCCTCGTATGCTATTCTCGTTCGCTCACTATGATACTATCTTATGACAGGATTTTCCATAGGCGTGTGTCACCTGGCGGTTGGTATCGCCGTCACGTCGTACCATTACACTGTCATAGTGAAGTATTGACTTTTCGCCCATCCTGGGTACAATGACTCTTGGAGGAAATGAACATGATCCGTGTCGCCGTCGTAGACGACCATCCACACGTCGCCATCGCCCTGCGCGCGCTGCTGGACGAAACGCCCGACATCCAACTGGTGGCCGAGTCGCGGCGCGGCGGCGACGTGGCCGCGCTGGTGCGCCGGGCGCGCCCGGATGTGCTTCTGCTCGACCTGTTCATCGAGCCAGCGTTCGACGCGCTATCGGCGGTGCGCCGCCTACGGGCTGATTTTCCCAACTTGAAGATCTGTCTGCTCAGCGCCTATCTTGAACCAGCCCTCGTGCGCGATCTACTGCAAGCTGGCGTCTATGGCTACATCCTCAAGGACGACGATTACGTCTCACGGATCGACACCATCGTCCGCGACCTGGCCGACGGGGAGATCTACCTCAGCCCCCAGGCTTACGAGGCGCTGGCGCAGGCCACGCGCGCCGACGGCACGGAGCAGACGCTCTCGGAGCGCGAGGTCGAGATCCTACGCCTGGCAAAGCGCGGCCTGCCCAACCCGCAGATCGCGCAGGCGCTCCACATCTCACCCGGAACCGTGCGCAACCACCTCAGCGCCGCCTATCGCAAGTTGGGCGTTCACAGCCGTCACGAGGCGCTCCAGGTCGCCGACGAACGTCACTTGCTCTAAAATAGCTTGGAGATGCTAGCATGTTTGTGATTGGTCTGGCGCTGGGATGGCTCACGCTCGCGCTGGGGATCCTCCTCTACCGGCGAGCGCGCAGATGGTGGCGACTGTGGCGATATGGCGCGCCTGTCGACCACAGCACGCTCCTGGTGGAGTACGGTCGCAGGATGACGGGCGCGCCAGACCGGCAGACGTTGGCGCAACTACTGACCGACGATTTTCCGCGCACATTGCAGGTCGAGCGGACGGCGTTGTTGCTGCCAGAGGCGCACCAACTCGTCGCTGTCGAGGCCGACGACCTGAGCCTGCCCGTCAGCCATGCCGCCGTGCGATGGGTAGCATCGGGAGGAGAGGCACAGAGAACGGACCGGGGACGGCTGCGCGAGTTGATCCAACAGGGACGCGCCGACCTGGCCTGGACACGGGTTTGGGTGCCCTTGATGCGCGGGACCGATCTGCGCGGGCTGTGGATGTTGGGAACGCGGGACGACGGCGCACGAAAGCGCGCGATACAGTACGCCCCTGAGGACTTGCGCTGGCTGACGGCGGTGGGCCGCCAGGCGGCCGTCGTGCTGGAGGCAATCCACTACGCCGAGCAGGAACGCTGGGCGGCCTCAGAGATGCGGGCGCTCTATCGCCAGGTGGTGGCGACGCGAGAGATGGAGCGGGGCCGCATATCGCGCGAGCTGCACGACGGCGTGCTGCAAGATCTGTGCGCCGTGACCCGCGATCTGAAGGCGCTGGAAGCACAACCAGAGACCGACGAATCACACTTTACCGATCTGGCGGCCCGTTCCGGCGAAACGGTACACGCGTTGCGCGCGATCTGCAACGACCTGCGCCCGCCGCTCCTGCAACACGACCTCGTCTCGGCGCTCAAGGCGCTCGTCGTCGAGTTGGACGCGCGCTCCCCCGCGCCCGTCCACATCGACGTGGTCGCCAATGACCTGCGCCTGCCTGACGACGTGGCGCTGGCCATCTTTCGCATCACCCAGGAGGCGCTGCACAACGCCATCCAGCACGCCGACGCCTCCGAGATCGCGGTGCGCCTGACGCAGTACCCGGACCGGCTGCGTTTGACGGTGACCGACGACGGGCGGGGCATCGTGGGCGGCGTGGAGCCGGCTCGCTTCGTGGCCCAGGGGCACTTTGGGCTGGCAGGGATGCGCGAGCGGGCGGCGATGATCGGGGGGAGGTTGGACGTGCAGACGGCTGCCGATTACGGGACGGTGGTGATCCTCGAATTGCCGCGGTGATAGCCAAGCTGGCAGATTCTATCTCTCGGGTGGGAAGACCCTCAACACCGTAAAATCCACCCAGTACAAACCCTCCGTGTTGGGCACAGCGGCCAGTATTCGCTCTCCGATTTCACCGGGCGGATCCTCTAACTCTTTCCACCACGTTCGATCTGAATCGTAGCCATACTGAAACGCGACCGGCGCGGGCGCAAACGCCTCTCCCCAGGCCGCGAACTCGTCCACCATCGCATCCAACGAGGAAAAATACTGGCTGTCATCCACGAAAAGAATCCCATTGCGCGCCGTCGGCGGCATTTTCTCGACCAGCCAATGCTTCAGGAACAAGCGGTACTGCTCGCCATGGGAGCGCGCCGCCGCCAACCAGGCCTCCGCTTCGGCGTCGGTCACTGCCTGACCTTCCGGCTCGATGTAGGACTGATACCACTCCACGTCCACCCCCACGCCGACCACGCAAGGATGATGGCCGTACCGCTCCAGCATGATGTGGATCAACTCTTCTACCGGAGCATTGCCTGGCTCCACCTGGAGCCAGACCTGCACACCCAGCTCGTCGAAGAGCGTGAGGGCCTCCTCGTTGCCGTCGTCCATCAACCAGCGAATGAGCGGGTCTGTGGGATTCGCGGGAAAGTTCAAAATCGTCCCTTTTCCACTCACTACCCCCACGATCCAGATGGCCTGCGGCGTGGCCCCAGGAAAGCGTGAAGCCATCTGCTGCCCCACGCTCGCCCAATACTCGGGGCCAGGATCGTATGGTGGGCCATACGTCGAGTAGCGAAATCCGACGCCCAGAGATGGCTCACTTTCGTCGCTCTCAGGCGCACCGCAGCCAGCGACGATCAGCAGCGCGACTGAGAGCAATGCCGTCAACCAAACGAATCGTTTTCCCATGGACTTTTCTCCTTGCACAACTGCGCTAACAAATGGCCACCTGGGGCAATCCATGCCTGCGCCACGACTCCAGCCCGCCCCGGATCAACTCGATGCCCGAAGCGACACTCACGTCACTCCCTTCACCCTTGCCATAGACAGAGACGACGGCGAAGGCGACGACCTTGCCGATTGCCATGACCGTATCTATCGCGGCGTGCACCTGTTTCATGTCGGGGCCGTTCGGCTCCCTGGTGCCGTGGTTGGGGACGTAAGATTCGTCGAGAATGTCCGAATCGATGTGCAGGTAGAGCATGTCGCAACGGTCGGCCAGGTCAGCGATACTTTGCTCCAAATCCTCGCCGGGAAAGCCGGGAGCCGGGGCGGCGATGACGACATCCGTGGCGCGAATAAGCTGCTCCTCCGCCTCGTCGAGATTGCGCACGTCCACCATCACGATGCGGTCGGTGGGCAGGGGAGCTGCGATGTGCGAACGCTCGCGCCAGTTTGGATAGGCCAACCCGGCGCAGACGGCCACCGGCATCCCGCCGAGCATGCCTGATAGAGTGGTTCGGGGAGTGTTGAAATCGCCGTGCGCGTCGAAAAAGACCAGGCCGATGCGCGCGGCGGGACCGTGCGCGTCCTGCAACCCGCCGACGACGCCGGTGAGGTGCGTGCAGTCACCGCCCGTCATGAGGATCGCCTTCCCCTCGCGCCGCGCCGAGGCGACCGCGTCGGCGATGACGCCGCCGAACGCGCCGATGTTGTCCGTCTCTTCCTCGCTCCGTTGCTCTTTGGGAAATATCGGTTCGACGACGTCAAACGGCACACGAGCTTGCCCGTATACGCCTGAAGCGGCGTAGGCATCCAGGGCGCGCTCGTCATCCTCCGCTAACGCGCACCGCCTGTACCGAATTCCGATGACCTGCAATCTCGACAATGGTGCTGTTGACATAAGCATTGATCTCCTCTCGTTATTTTCGATATTATGGCGCTGTCCCCACCGCCACCTCGGTCAGCGGAATCACGTCGGCAGGGAGTCGCACCCCTTGCCCATCGAGGGCGGGCAGCCGCTCCCCGGTCTCGAGCAGATACATCCCCACATGCAGAGAATAGGTCCCCGCTGGCAAGTTCTTGGTGGAGATAAATCGCTCGTCGGCGATCGTTTCGTCGGGAGAACAGAGAGAGGTCGAATAATCCCCGCCCACCGGGGGACCGTCGGCCTGGGCCGCCAGCGCGCCCGCCGGGTCGAGGAGATGCACAAAGACGGTGTAATCCCGCTCCATCGCAGCCAGGCAGGTCCAGTACAGGGTCAGGCGGAGCCCGTCCGCATCCTGCTCCAGGTCGTAGCCGGTCAGGGCAATGACGTTGCCCAGCCGGTAATCGGTGGGCATGGGAGGCGGAGGCAATTTCTCGGCGGCAGCCAACTTCAACCAGCCAATCGTCGCCGCGCCTACCGGATCATCCGCCTCATCCACCACCGCCAGTCGCCGGCCGCTTCCCCGCTCGTAAAGCCCCACGTCCAGCAGAAGCCGGCTGGGAGCGACGGCATCCTCGGCGATGGGGAGTGGCACGGTGTCGGCGATGATCTGCCCGGGCCGCCAGAAGGAAGTGGGATAGTGGCCCAGGCCGGGATAGGTGTCCCGCTGACCCACCTTGCCCCCTCCCCGGCCAAACGCCTGCGCAAAGAGGACATAGTCCATCGCGGTATCCTCCAGCGCCTGCCAATAGAGAGTGACCTGTACCGTCTCTCCCGGCTTGACCACCTCTCGATCCAGGTCGTATCCGCGCAGGCGAGCCAGAGGCCGCTCCTCCTCCAGGTAAGTCCAGTCCAGCCGATGGGCCGGGTCCGGAGCATCAGACACGTCGTAGATGGGAGGGCGCGCGTAGGCAGGAGCCAGGTAGCAGAACAACCCGGCTATCCCCAACGCCAGCATCCCCGCCGTGATTCCCAGGGCCAGATGGAGATGGAAACGACGAGGTAGCCAGGCGGCCAGCCCGGTGAACATCAGCAAGGCGATGGATGGTAGCACCGGAAAGAGATAGCGTCCAAAGCTGGGCATCGGACGGAGGAAGCGCCGCACGACCATCGGGCCGAGAGTGAAGACGAAAGCAACCGTGAGGATTGCGAGTTGCGAGTTGCGAGTTGCATATTGGGTATTGTGTGTCGCGTGTCGCACGAGGCCCAGGATGGCAAGCAGGGTAGCGACGTCCAACACATCATAGATCCAGTCGGAGAGGGGGATCTGGTTGTAAGCCAGACGGCCCCAAAAGGAAGTGCGCAGCCAGTAGAGATCGGGGCCTAGATTGGCCAGCGTGACCGGTTGCTCCGGCAGTCCCCACTCGCTCATCTCTCGCGCCGTGCCGGTGGGATCGCCGTAGAGAACGGTCTGGCGAACGAGCCAGGGCACGATGAGCAAAGCGGCCACACCAAAGACCGCCAACCCCCAGCGAAAGAGGTCGCGCCAGGAGCGATTGCACCGGGCGACCCAAACCACGACCACCCCTGCCGTCGGCGCCAGCGCCACGATGGTCAGTTTGGAGAGCCATCCCAACCCCAGCGCCAGCCCCAGACCGGCGCAACGTCGCCAGGTCGGCCCTTGCCCCAGGATGCGCACCATCGCCCAGAGCGCCAGCGCGCCAAACAGGGCCGCTCCGTTGTCGTCGTTGACCGCGCCGGAGATGAACAGGAACTGGGGGATGAAGGCGGCCAATCCCGCCGCACCCAACGCCATCTCGGGCCGGTCAGGAAAGACCTCGCGGCCCACGCGGTAGATCACCCAGATGGTGATCGCGCCCAACAGCACCGAGGCCCAACGCACGACGCGGATGCCCAGCCAGGTGTCGCTTTGACCGAAAGCGTCATCTTCAGGGTGGAGGTAGAGGTTCTTGTTGTCCCGTCCCACCTCGCCAAAGCGATAGCCAAAGAAGGGGTTGTGGCGGTCGGGCCAGACCTCAAGGTCGTTTTCTCCCACCCAGAAATTGAACAGCGCGCCGTAGGCATAGTACAACGGCGCGTGATGCCCGAAACCTCGCCCGCCCCCCAGTTCCAGCACCGGCGGGCGGCCCGTGTTCACCAGGCTGCGGATGTAGTCGTAGTGGTAGATCTCGTCGGGGGCCTCCAGCGTCGGCGTGACGTAGGCGTAGGCGCTGGCGAGCAGGACGAAAGCCGTCAGGATGCCGATCAAGCCAACGCGCGCAAGTCGCTCACTCATGCGTCTGCACTCACGAGCAGGATGCAGCGGATTTGAAATTCGGCGTGGGGTACGACAGGCGCACACTCACTGGATCTCGGTGATCCGAAACTCAATGTCCCCCCTGGGAGCCTCTACGGTGACCACGTCTCCCACTCGATGTCCCAGCAACGCCTGCCCCAGCGGCGACTCGTGAGACACTTTGCCGTCGATTGGATCCGCCTCGGCCACGCCGACGATGCGAAAAACCTCTTCATCCTCTGTCCCTTCCTCGACGACGGTGACGTGGCTGCCCAGGGCAACCTCGCCCGTGGCGTCGTTCTCCTGGATGATCTCGGCCCGACGCAGCGTCACCTCGATTTTCTGGATGCGCCCTTCTAGAAAGCCCTGCTCCTCCTTGGCCGTGATGTAATCGGCGTTCTCCGAAAGATCGCCCTGCTCGATCGCCTTGCGCAGCCGTTCGGCCAGCGCGGGTCGTTTCACGTTCACCAGGTGGTCAAGTTCCTGGCGCAGTTCTTCTGCGCCCTCGGCGGTCAAATAGATAGGTTGTTGTGCGTTCATTCGATTTTATACTCCTCCATTAACAACCGGCGCAGCACCTTATCGAAAGATGTGGACAGTTCACAATGGAATTCCACTTTCCGGGATGCTCGCCATTCCTCAAGGGGTCGATCAGCAGGACGTCTTCACGACAGAGGGCCAGAGCAAGGTTCATCGAGCCTTGTTTCGCCTATGCCCATTATAATATGCATTAACCAACAGGACAACTTTGGTATGCACGCGCCAACGTTCAGTGGCCCACCAGTCGCGCCCACAACGGCGGACCCAGTACCAGCAAGCCGACGATGACCGATGCAATGGCCGCCAACAGCACCGCTCCTGCCACCACGTCCTTGACCACTCCCGCCAGCGGGTGGTAGTCGGGACTGACCAGGTCCACCAATGTCTCTATCGCGGTATTAAACGCCTCACTGATCAGCACAAAACCGATGGTCAGGGTCAAAAGCGCCCACTGATCGGGCGAGAGGCCCAGCCACAACCCCAGAGCGACCACGGCAGCGGCGATGATCAGGTGAATGCGCACGTTCCGCTGGGTGCGCAGGGCATACCACAAGCCAGCAAAGGCAAAGCGCAAGCTCTCCAGCAGATTCCGGCTGCGCATCGAATCAATCCGGCAGGCGAACCTCGACACCCAGACCATCGAGAATTGTCTGCTGAGCCTTCCACATCGTGGCCCGCTCCGGCTCCGTCTGGTCGTCGTATCCCAGGAGGTGGAGCACACCATGGACGACCAGCAGTTGCAATTCGGCCTGGAGCTCGTTCTCCGCCTCTGCGGCCTGAGCCTCCGCGCGAGGGAAGGAGATGATGACGTCGCCCAGGTAGCGCGGAAGGCCGGGCGCGCCTACGAACGGTCCACCGACCTCGTCTGGGAAAGCCAGTACGTCCGTTGGCGCATCCACGCCTCGATGGCGGCGGTTGAGTTCGCGCAACGCCTCGTCACCGGTCACCACGACGGTCAGCTCGCATGGCCCCTCGATACGCTGGTGAGCCAGGGTCGCCAGGGCAGCCCGACGGAGCGGTTCAGGCTCGACCCGCCGGTCGTACAGCTCGTCAGTCCGCACTTCTACGGTATGGAGTGTCATTTCACGCTCGCGCCTACGGCCAACTCGGATTCCACAGGTTCGGATTCTTTCTCCGGTTCAGGATATTGAACACGTGGGTGAAACGTCCCCTTCAGCGCGGAGATGAAAACCCGGCGTATGATCCCCAGATCGTGCAAGGTCAGATCGCACTCATCCAATTGTCCATCATCCACACGTCGGTCAATGATGCGATTGACAATTTCCGCCAGTTCATCGTCACCGGCGGGGCGTATAGAGCGCGCGGCGGCCTCACAGCCATCGGCCAACATCACCAACGCCGTCTCTTTGCTCTGAGGCCTGGGGCCACCGTAGATAAAGTCGCCCTCGTCCACCAGCGTCTCGTCGCCCGCCAGCCGCACCGCTTTCTCGTAGAGGAAGCTCACTCGATTGGTCCCGTGGTGCTCGGGAATGAACGCGCGCACGCGGCCAGGCAGGCGATAACGCCGCGCCAGTTCTTTTCCATCCTCGACGTGCCCGATGATCACCTCGGCGCTGGCATAAGGATCGAGCCGATCGTGGGGGTTCATACCGCCGACCTGGTTCTCGGAGAAAAAGTACGGCCGAACGATCTTGCCCGTATCGTGGTAATATGCGCCCACACGGGTGAGCAAGGCATTGGCGCCGATGCCCTCGGCTGCCTGCTCCGCCAGATTCGCCAGCATCAGGCTGTGATGATACGTGCCGGGCGCCTCGCGCAGCAACCGCTGTAAGAGCGGGTGATCGGGGCGGCTGAGTTCGATGAGCCGCATCGTGGTGACAATGTCGAACAGCGGGCCAATGAGAAACAATCCACCCAGCGCCAGGCTGGCCGAGATGATCCCATTGACAACGCCCGTCAACGCCGGGATCAACAGATCGCCTGGTTGAGCGAGCGCCTGCGGCAAATGAAAGACGGCGAGCACGCCCACGTGCGCCAGGGCGACAAAGGCACCGGAGCGAAAGAGCGAACTCATACGCTCGACGCGGCCCAGAGTGAGGGCAGCGACCAGTCCCCCTAGAGCAGCATAGGTAGTCATCTCCAGAGAATTGCCGGCAATGACCCCGGTAGCGATGCTGAGAAAGATCGCGGCGGCCACGCCAGCGTGCGCGCCCAAAGCAGCCGCGACCAGCATAGCCAGCGCTGGCGCCGGAGAAAGATAGCGCAGCACATCGCCGCCGGGCACCATCAGTCCGGCCCCCAACACGAAAAAGGCGGTCAGCAACACGAGCAGGAACAGTTGCTGTCCGTCCCGCAGCACCTCCGATTGAAAGCGCCCCAGGTAAAGATACAATAACAGGACCTCCAACACGGCCATCAACCCGGCCCCGATGAAATCGGTCCAGTTGGTCTGCGGCTGTCGCAGCTCAAATTGATCCAATGTCTCGATATGGAGCGGCCTGACGCTCTCTCCCTCGCGCACGATGATCTGGCCCTCTTTGAAAGAGTAGGTGATCGGCCCTACCTCCTCGCGAGCACGGGCCTTAGCCTCCGCCGTGGCTGCCGGATCGCGAGAAGAATTAGGAACCAGGAAGCTTTGGGTAAGTGCGATCACAACGGCGGCTTCTTCGTTTGAGAGATCCAGACGAACCAGACGAGGTATTCCCTCCAGAGCTTGCTCCAAATATCCTTCGCGGATCTCCTGGCGCATCGCCTGGCCGATCACAGCCAGCGTCTCCAACTGGACCCGGTCCCAGCTTTCGTCGGGCAGGGCAAGCAGACTGTCGAGCGTCTCGGGGGCAAGGTCAGAAAGCTCGGGTACAGCCGCAGCCCATCCTCTCTTCTGGGCAGTGGAGGCGAGTGTATCGGCGCGCACCGAGCCTAGATAGTCGAGCACCTCACGAGCACGATCAAGTTGTTCACGGGCTAACGCGGGGTCAGAAGGGGTGTAGACCGGTTCGACTTGAGACGCCGCCAGTTCCTGTTCCTCTGCCTGCCGGATGGCGCTATCATACGTCAAGGGGCGAGGTGCGTGGATATCCTGTGGAGCGACATCCCCCACTTCAAGCACCACCTGGCCGGTGGGCAGCAACGGTCGAACCATCACCACCCCTGTGACAATCGCCAGCGCTATTCCCAAGAGCGCCAGACGCAGCCAGACCCCCCACCCAGGGCGGCTCCTCTGCGGTGAGATCTCTTTCTCGTTACGTCTATTCTCGACTGCGTTCGTACTCATCTAGTAAAGTTGACAAGAGGGAGCACCTGTGGCGCTCCCTCTTGGCAAAATTGTGACATATTTTGGCAAGGCGAGTGCGTCTCAACCAGACAGCAACTCGCGCACGATTTCGTTCACAACGCGCCCATCGGCTCGACCTTTCAGCTTCGGCATCAGTTGGCCCATCACCGGTCCTATCTGCCTCATCCCGGTCGCGCCGACTTGTGCGATGACCTGACGCGCCTCCTCAGCGATCTCTTCACGTGAAAGGAGTCTGGGTAGATATTCCTCGAGGATCGCTAATTCCATCTCCTCTTGAACGAGCGCCTCCGGACGATCCGCCTCTCGCAGCTCAGCAATCGTCTCGCGCCGCTGTTTAGCCTCCTTCCGCAATGCCGCGACCACGTCCGCGTTGTCGAGTTCACCGCCTTGCTCAACCTCAGCGTTGAGGATCGCAGCCAATGCCATGCGGATGACCGACTTGCGCTTCTCGTCGCGATCACGGAGAGCCTCTTTGAGATCCTGTTGCAATTGCTGCTTCAGACTCATCGCGCCTCCCTATCCTTGCGCTGGGGCCAAATACACATACATGGCCGAGACAACACATGATCTACCCAGCCACCGTCTGTGGCTGATGACGAGTTTATTTCTACCGGCCTGCTTACATGCCGCCCCGCTGATCCTTGAACGTCTGCTGACGGCTCTTGCGCAATTTGGCGGCCTTTTTGCGCTTCCGGATCACGCTCGGCTTTTCAAAAAAGCGGCGGCGGCGCGTCTCCCACAACACGCGGTCAGAATGCACCTTCTTGTTAAAGCGCTTCAACATGGATTCAAAAGACTCACCGGATTGAACTACAACTTTGGTCATACGCTTCTCCTCCTGATTCTTGTTGTAACTGGTTCATTATAATCGTGCATTGCGGGCTTGTCAAGCAATGCAATACCAGACACATTCAACCTCGAGACGATGGACATGCCGATGGCTGACTCCCCCTAGGCTCAAGCGTCTGGTTGCCAAACATCCACGAT
>Ga0180434_10001039_pt1 | contig 40692 bp, 53 predicted proteins | sample SS_ome_7_FD_132453 | JGI IMG/M metagenome (GOLD analysis project Ga0180434, IMG submission 132453) | Hypersaline lake sediment archaeal communities from the Salton Sea, California, USA - SS_1_D_2 metaG | ecosystem: Environmental > Aquatic > Non-marine Saline and Alkaline > Hypersaline >... | reverse complement strand
GGTGACGCTGAGGCACCGTAGAATCGTAGTTAGTTGCCCTGCAACGGGGTTGCACCCCCAGGCCCCCTCGGGCACCCTCGAGCGGCCATGAGACCGGCCAACCAACCCCGCCAGCGCCGGAAATGGCCCTGGCTCCTGCTCCTGCTCGCCGCGCTCGCCCTCTTCTCCCACGCCTGCCTCGAGCTCATCGCCCAGGGGTGACCGTGGCCAAGAAGAAGGCCAAGAAGAAGGCCAAGAAGAAGGCGGCCAAGAAGGCCACCGGCAAGGCCGCGGCGCCGGCCGAGGAGCGGTGGCTCTCGCCCAACCGCTACGCCCAGCACCGCGGGGTGCGGCGCCAGGCCGTGCAGAAAGCGATCAGCGCCGGCCGCCTCGAGGGGTGCTGCGAGAAGGATGCGCGGGGATACTGGCAGATCAACGTGGCCGCGGCCGATCGGGCCTGGGATGAGGCCACCAACCCCGAGCAGCGCCGCGGCTCGAAGGCCGGCGGCCGGCCCAAGGTGAAGCGCGACCCCACGCCCACCCTGCCGGGAGTGGACGAGGAGGACCGGCCGGGCGATCGCCCCCACGCCGATCCCGGCGGGGGCGAGGGCCTCAGCTACGCCAAGGCCTCGGCACGGCACGCCACCGCCAAGGCCGAGCTGGCCGAGCTCGAGCTCCGCCGGAAGCTGGGCGAGCTCGTGCCCAGGAGCGAGGTGCGCCAGGAGCTATTCCGCCTGGGCCGGAAGCTGCGGGACAACCTCCAGGGGATCCCCAACCGCCTGGCCGCCCTGCTCGCCGCCGAGACCGAGCCCCGCAAGGTGCACCTGGAGCTCGCCGGCGCGATTGCCAAGGCCCTCGAGGATCTCGACCGCGCCGAGCGCGAGCCCCCGGCCCCGTGATCTACCACGCCGAGGAGATCACCCCCGAGCTGCTCGGGAGGACCGCCGCGGACCTCGCCGCGCGCGAGGCCTTCCTCGCCGGCCTGCGCCCCGAGCCCGAGATCACCGTATCGGAGTGGGCGGACGCCAACCGGGTGCTGACCGAGGAGAGCTCGAACGAATACGGCCCCTGGGAGACTGACCGCACCCCCTACCTGCGCGAGCCCATGGACTGCCTCTCGGCGAGCTCGCCGGTGCGAAAGGTGGTCATTCCGAAGGGCTCCCAAATGGGGGTGACCGAGATCGGCCTCAACCTCCTGGGGTACGTGATCGACCACACCCCGGCGCCGATGATGGTGGTGATGCCCTCGGACAAAACGCTCCGAAGGCACAGCCGGCAGCGCGTGGATCCCCTGCTCCGCTCCGAGACTCTCGCCGGCAAGGTGGCCCCCAAGAAGAGCAGGGACTCGAGCAATACCACCCTCGAGAAACACTACCCCGGCGGCCTGGTGGTCTTCGGCTCGGCGCAGAGCGCCGCGGACCTGCGCTCGATGCCTCTCAAGTACCTGGTGCTCGATGAGGTGGACGCATTCCCCGAGGATCTCGACGAAGAGGGGGACCCGATCACGCTGGCCGAGCGGGGCCAGCAAAACTACCCCGGCTCGAAAACCCTCGAGATCAGCACGCCCACCCTGATAGGGCGCTCCCGGATCTGGCGGGACTTCCTGCTCACCGATCAGCGGTACTACCTGGTGCCATGCCCTCACTGTGAGCACCTCCAGCGGATCGAGTGGCTGCGCAAGGATGGCAAGCGCGGCATAGAGTGGGAGAAGGTGCCCGGGGAGACGCGCGCCAAGCTGCGGCAGGATCTCCTCAGCGGCGCCCGGGAAATCTGGCTCCGGTGCGAGGCCTGCGGGGAGAAGATCCACGAGCACCACAAGCCCGAAATGCTCAAGGAGCGCGGCCACGGGGGCCTGGCGGAGTGGGTGCCCCAGGCCCCGGAAAACGGCGACCTCGAGCGCGGCTACCACATTTCGGCGCTCTACGCCCCGCTGGGCTGGCTCTCCTGGGGGGAGATTGCGGCCAAGTTCCTGCGCGCCGAGAACACCCCCGCCCGGCTCAAGGTGTGGGTAAACCAACAGCTAGGCGAGCCCTGGCAGGAGAAGGGCGAAACGCCCGAGTGGGAGAAGCTGCACCGCCGCCGCGAGGACTACCCCGTGGGGATCGTGCCCGCCGGCGCGGTGGTGCTCACCTGCGGAGTGGACGTGCAGCGGGACCGCCTCGAGCTCGAGGTGGTGGGCTGGGGGCCGGACTTCGAGAGCTGGAGCGTGGACTACCGCACCCTGCCCGGCGAGCCCTCCAAGGCCGAGGTATGGAAAGACCTCGAGCGGCTCCTGGCCTCCCCGTGGATCCACGCGAGCGGCGCCACCATGCACGTGCGGATCACGGCCGTGGACTCGAGCGACCAGACGCAGGACGTATACCGATGGGTGCGCCGGCAGCCCCGCTCGAAGGTGATCGCCGTCAAGGGGCGGGACAGCCTCTCCAGGCCGATCGGCAACCCCACCCCCCAGGAAGTGAAGGCCCTTACCGGGCGCGTGCTCAAACGCGGAATCATGCTCTGGCCCGTGGGGGTGTCCGTGCTCAAGGAGGAGCTCTACGGCTGGCTCGGCGCCGAGCTCCCCGAGAAGGCCGAGGAGGAGGGCCTGCCCTTCGGGTGGTGCCATTTCCCCCAGCACGCCGAGGAGTACTTCAAGCAGCTCTGTGCCGAGCAGCTCGTCCCCCGGGTGCGCCGGCGCAGCGGCCAGCGGTACTACGAATGGCAGAAGATCCGGGAGCGAAACGAGGCCTTGGATTGCCGGGTGTACGCTCGGGCCGCCGCCGCGGCCATCGGCATGGACCGCTGGAGCGAGGATCAGTGGGCCGCGGCCGGGCAGGAGCTCGGCCTGGCCAAGGCCCTCCAGCCGGCCCCCAAGGTGCACCGGCCCGAGGCCTCGAGAGGCCAGCGGAGGAGACTGGACCTCGAGCGGCACCGGCGGCAACGTAGATAGACGCCATGGCCTTCACCCAAGCCCAGTACGACGCCCTCGAGGCCGCGATTGCCGAGGGGGTGTATGAAGTGCAGTACGAGGACCGGCGCGTGCGCTACCGCTCCCAGGACGCCATGCTGCGCCTGCTCGGGATCATGGCCCGAGCTCTCGGCATCGAGCCCACGGGGCCGAAGCGCAAGGAAATGGCGAGCACCAAGGGGATCTGGCCAACCGCTACGCCGACGTTCGATAACTCACTCCCCTGGCACCACGCATGAAGCTGATCGAGCGCGCGATCGGCGCGGTAAGCCCCCAGTGGGCTCTCGCGCGAGCTCGTGCCCGCCACGCCGCGGACACGATCAACCACCACCTGGACGTGGACCGGCGCACCACCCTCCCGCGCGCGCACCTGCGCCGTTACGAAGGGGCCGGCCGCGGCCGGCGCTTCGAGGGCTGGATCACCCCCGGCGGTGGTCCGAATACCGAAGTACGGGGCGCGCTCGAGATCCTGCGCGCTCGAGCTCGAGACCTGGTGCGGAATGACCAGTGGGCGAGCAAGGCGGTGCGCGTGCTCTCCTCGAGGACGATCGGCACCGGCATCCGACCCCAGGCCCGGCCGCGGGATCGGAAGAATGCGCGCGAGAAGGCCAACGCCCTCGAGGCCATGTACCTGTGGGGGGAGTGGGCCGAGAGCCGGGAGTGTGACGCGCGCGGCCGGCGCAACCTGTACGGCCTCCAGAAAGTAGTGCACCGCGAGGTGGCCGAGGCCGGGGAGTGTCTCGTGCGCCGGCGCTTCCGCCGGCCCTCGGATCCGCTCGCCGTGCCGATCCAGCTCGAGGTGCTCGAGGCGGACCACCTCGACGCCACCCGGGACCGCGAGCTCACCAACGGGGGCCGCGTGATCCAGGGAGTGCAGTACACCCCGATCGGCGCCGTTGAGGGCTACTGGCTCTACCCCGAGCACCCCGGCGATTCCACGACCATGCGCCCGTCCCGATTCGTGCGCGCCGCGGACGTGCTGCACGTCTTCCGCGAGGACCGCGCCGGCCAGGTGCGCGGGGTGCCGTGGGGCTCGTGCTGCATCCTCAAGCTGCGGGACCTGGACGAGCTCGACGATGCCGAGCTGCTCCGCCGGAAGATCGCCTCGTGCTTCGTTGGATTCGTGAAGGATGGGGAGCTGGGGATCGACGGCGACCAGAGCGCGCAGCCCACCGTGGCCGGTGGGGAAAACCCGGTGGACCTGCTCGGCGCCGGCACCATCGAGATCCTGCCGCCCGGTAAGGAAATGACGTTTGCCAGCCCGCCCAAGGCCGAGGGCTACGCCGAGCACGTGCAGATCCAGCTCCGCGCCGTGAGCGCCGGCTACGGCGTGACGTACGAGGCCCTCACCGGGGACCTGTCCGGGGTGAATTTCACCTCGGGACGCATGGGCTGGCTCGAAATGTGGGCCGAGATCCTCCAGTTTCAGCACCTCGAATTCCTGCCGGTGATCTGCACCCCTATCTGGCGGTGGTTCACCGAGGCGGCCGTGGACGCGCGCAAGCTGCGCGAGCACGTGGCCGCCCGCTGGACGATGCCCCGCCGGCCCTACCTGGATCCCCGGCGCGAGGTGCTCGCGCAGCGGGACGGGATCCGCTCGGGGCTCACCTCGGCGCCCGAGGAGATCCGCGCCCTGGGCCGCGATCCCCGCGAGCTGCTCGAGGAGGCGGCCGAATTCCAGGCCGAGGCCGAGGAGCTCGGCCTGGTGCTGGACACCGACCTCTCCGGGGCGGCCAACCTCCCGGGCGCGGCCTCGAGCTCGGGCACGCGCGAGCTCGCGCAGGAGCTCGCCGCCCTGATCGCCGAGGGCGGCCGAGGCCTCGAGGACACCGAGGGCGAGATTGCCGAGCGCCTCGAGCTCTTGGTGGCCGCCGGCCGGAACGGCCACGCGCGGCCTTGATTCTGCCACGCCCGATGGCAACGCTGAGGGCATGGTAACCGCATCCACAACGCTCCGAGTCCAAGCGGCGCCCGAGTACGTGCGCGCCGTGACCCTCCCGGAGACCTTCGACCGAGAGCGGCTATCCTTCCAATTCACGGCCTCCACCGGAGCCCGTGTATTGCGTCGGCCGCTGTTCGGGGAGCCCTTCTACGAAGAGCTGGGGCTCAAGCCGGGCGAGGTGAGACTCGGGCGCCTCCAGAGCGGCGCCCCCATCCTCGACTCCCACCGCCGATGGAGCGTGCGGGAGGGGGACGTGCTGGGGGTGGTGGAATCGGTCGAGCTCGTGCCGGACAAGGAGATCCGGCTGGGCGGCCGGTTTTCGAAGCGCGAGGCGCTCGAGGACGTGCGTGCAGACGTGGCGGACGGGATCCTGCGGCAATTCTCCCTGGGATACCGCGTTTTCAAATTCCGCGACGTGAGCCCCGAGGGGGCCACCATCAAGGTGCTGCGCGCCGTTGATTGGGAGCCCTTCGAGGCCTCCCTCCTTGCGGTGGGCGCCGATGGAGGTGCCAACATCCGATCCGAGGACGATCCCTTGATGGAGCGCGCGGCCGACCTCGGCCCGCACGAGTGCACCATCGAGACCACCAACCCCGAAGCATTCCGAACCATGGCCAAGAAACCGAGCACCGGGCCGGCCGCCCAGCCCGGCCAAGATCCCCCGCCCGAGGGCGCCGGCACCGGCGCACCGGAGGGCCAACCCAACCCCGAGAGCGGTGGCGAGCGCGGCCAGCCGGCCGATCCGCCCGCCGACCCGCCCACCGATCCCCCGACCCCCACCTCGGCGCCCGCGCCGAGCACGAGGACCGAGGATCCGCCGGCGCCGGCCAACCCGGCCTCGGCCGCACCGAATCCGCCCGCCGATCCGCCCGCCCCGGACGCTGCCCAGGTGCGCGCGCAGGAGCGCGAGCGCCAGGCCGGCATCCGTGAGCTGGCCACGCGCTACGACCTGCCCGACGCCTGGAGCACCCGGCAGATCGACGGGGACGTGGCGCTCGAGTCCGCGCGCGTGCGCGCGCTCGAGGCCGTGGCCGAGCGGGACGTGCAGACCGGCCGCGGTGGCTCCCACGTGACCGTGCTGCGCGGTGAGCACGAGGCCCACGCCCGCGGGATCGAGACCTGGATCCTGCACCGCTGCGGCTACCAGGAGCGCGCCGAGGGCGGGGACCTGCACCTGATCCCGCTGGACGATGCCGCCCGGCAATTCCGCGGCATGAGCATGGTGGACCTCGGCCGGTGGTGGCTCGAGAACGCCGCCGGCGTCTCGTGCCGGGGGCTCATCCCCTACGAGATCGCCACGCGCGCCCTGCACGGCACCTCCCATTTCCCGGAGGTGCTCGGGAACATCGCCACCAAGTTCCTGCGCCGGGCCTATGACGAGAGCCCGCGGACGTTCCGGCGATTCGCCACGCGCACGGACCTGCCCGATTTCAAGCAGGCCAAGCACGTGCAGCTCGCCGGCGCCCCGAGCCTCGTGAAGCTCGAAGCCCAAGGCGAGGTGACGCGCGGCCCGATCGGCGAGTACGCCGAGCCGGCGGTGCTCTCCACCTACGCCCGGATGGTGGGCTACACCCGCCAGGCCATGACCAACGATGACCTGGGGGCCTTCTCCAGGATCCCGCGGGCCTTCGGCGCCGCCGCCGCCGCCACCGAGACGGACCTCGCCTACGCGCTCTGGACCGACAACGTGACGATGAGCGACGGGGACGCGCTCTTCCACGCGAACCACGCGAACCTCTCCACCGGCGTGCTCACCGCCTCGGACCTCTCGGGCCTCTCGGACCTGCGCCTCAAGATGCGCGAGCAGACCGGCATCGAGGGGCGAAAGCTCAACCTCCAGGTGCGCTACCTGATCGTGCCCGCGGCCCTCGAGACCACGGCCCAACAGGTAACCGCCGCGATCAACCCCAACGCTCCGACCGGGGTAAACCCGTTCGCCACGCAGTTCCAGGGGGTGATCGTGGAGCCTCGCCTCGACGCCACCAGCACGGTGCAGTACTACGGCACCTGCGATCCGGCGCTCTGTGACACGCTGATCTACGGCTACCTCCAGGGGATGGGCGAAGGCCCGCGCGTGGAGACCAAGGCCGGCTGGAACATCGACGGCACCGAGATCCGCTGCCTGCACGACTTCTATGTGATCGCGGCCGACTTCCGCGGCATGGTCCGCTCGAGCGGCGCCTGATCCTCCGCACGGATACCTAGCCGGGGCGCGGGCGAGCTCGGCTACTCGCCCTCGCCGATCCGGCCAAGAAGAGACACCGCCAAGGGGCTCGGCCGAGGAGCCCCGAGGCACCCCAACCCGACCAACCCAACCCGAGCAATCCCATGCCCGACCTCGATTACGTACAGCCCGGCGATTCGATCACCTTCGCCGCCGCACCTTCCGCCCTCGTGGCGGGGGAATGGCTCCTGGTGCAGGAGCTCCTCGGCGTGGTCAAGGAGAGCGCCGCGAGCGGTGCGCCCTACGTGCTCCAGGTGCGCGGGGTGTTCCGTAACGCCCCCAAGGCCACCGGCCAAACCTGGACCGCCGGCGAGGTGCTCTACTGGCACCCGACGAACGACAATTGGACCGTGACCCTTACGGGCGCCTACCAGAAGGGCTACGCCGCGGCCGATGCCGCGAGCGCCGCCGCGATCGGCACCGTGCTGCTCACCAACCAGCGCGGGAACACCGGCTAGGACCCGAGCTCCCCGCGGACCCCGCGGGGGATCACCGTGGGATGGGCCGAGCAGGTTTCGCGCCTCCAGGACCACGCCACGCGCACCTTTGGGGAGCGTGGCGTGGGCCTGGTGCTCTGGCGCCCCGCCGCCGGCGGCACGTACCAGGTGCGCGGGATCTTCCGCGCGGCGCACGTGGCCCTCGACGGCGAGGCCGAGGCGGGGATCTCCGAGACTGAGCCCCGGCTCGGCGTCAAGGTGGCGGACCTGCCGGCGCCGCCTCTCACCGAGGACCAGGTGGAGGTGCCCGAGGGCGGCACGCTGTACGACGTGATCGACGTGCAGGAGGACGGCGAGGGCATGGCGGACCTCATGCTGCACGAGGTGGTGACGTGACGCTCCAGGCCAAGCGGATCCGCCTCGAGGTGCGCAACCTGCTCCTGGGGAACACCGCGGCCGAGGAGCGCGTGGAGTGCAATACCTCCGAGCCCGTGCGCCTCTCCGAGCTGCGCAAGCCCGAGCTGCGCGTGCACACCCGATCCGAGGAGCTCGAGCGCCGCGGCACCGCCCCGCCGCATTTCATCCACCGCCTGCGCGTGGCCGTCGAGGGCTACGTCTCCAAGAGCTCGACCGCCAAGGATCACCTGGGCAACGTGCTCTCGCAGGACGATGCGGCCGACGATCTAGTGCACCAAGTACTGGACCGGCTCATGCCCAACCTGCGCCTGCCCGGGATCCCCGAGGAGGACGTGGCCCTCGACGCCGACGCCTGCACGTACGAGGGCCGGGAATCCCAGGACGAGTACCAGGGGACCCGGCCCGAAGGCACCTTCCGGCTCACCTTCGTCTACGCCTACTCCACGGCCTGGCCCGAGCAGGCCACCGGCACCCTCCACCCCCTGGCCGAGTTTGGGGTGGACTGGAATCTCGCGCCGCCCGATGTCAACGTGGAGGCGCAGGACACGATCAACCCACCCCTGACCTGACCCCCAGCCCATGGAAACCCACCTCACCCTCCGCCCCGCCAAGGCCCCCGAGGGCATGGAAGTGCCCGAGGAGCTCGAGGGCCGCCGCGTGGTGGCCTTCCCCGATCGCCCCACCAAGCCCCTCGACCCCAACGGCGAGCGCGTGGCCCTGTCCACGTACTGGCGCAAGCGCCTGGCCGCGGGGGACGTGGAGAAGGTGGGCTCCACCTCGACCCGGAAGGGGCGCGCCTCGGCGCCCCAGGAGTAACCGCCCATGGTCAGTTTCGAGAACATCCCGGCCACGCTCCTGGTGCCCGGCTTTTGGGCCGAATTCAACGCCAGCGGCGCGCAGCAGGGACCCAGCATCCAACCGTACAAGCTGCTCATTCTTGGGCAGAAACTCGCCACCGGCACGGTGGCCGAGCTCACGCCCACGACCTGCACCAACGCGGACCAGGTGGGCGCCTACTTCGGCCGGGGCTCGATGCTCCACGGCATGGCAATCCGGCTCTTCGAGAACAACGCTTGGACCTCGGCGACGTTCTGCGCGATCGACGATGCCGCCGCCGCGACGGCCGCCACCCGGACGCTGACGCTCGGGGGCACCGCGACCGAGGCCGGCACGCTGGCGCTCTACTGCGCCGGCCGGCGCGTGACCGTGACGATTGCCAGCGGTGACGCCGGCACGGCCCATCGGGACGCCCTCGTGGCCGCGATCAACGCGGACGATACAATCCCCTTCACCGCGGCCAACGGCACCGGCGCCGGCGAGGTGGACTGCACCGCCCGCAACAAGGGCACGCGCGGCGCCAAGGTGGACATCCGGCACAGCTACAACGCCGGCGAGAGTCTGCCCGCGGGGATCACGCTCGACCTCAGCACGTGGTCCGGTGGCGCGACCGATCCCGACATCACCGAATTCTGGCCGGTGCTCGGGGAGGTGCAGTACAACGTGCTGGCCAACCCCTTTACCGATGCCACCAACATCGGCGCGCTCTGGACCGAGCTCGAGGACCGCTGGGGGCCGATTCGCTCCATCGAGGGGGTGGCGTGCATGTCGATCCACGACACCCACGCCAACCTGCTCACCGCGGCCACCGGGCAGAAAACCCGGTACCTGTGGACGATCCTCGGGTGCGCGAGCTCGCCCACGCCCGATTACGAGTGGGCCGCGGCCACGGCCGGCGTGGTGGCCGGCGCGGCCGAGGCCGATCCCGGCAGGCCGTTCCAAAACCTCGAGCTCAAGGGGGTGCTGGCGCCGGCCGATGCCGACGATTGGACCGTGCAGGAGCGCAACCTGCTCCTGCTCGGTGGCGTGGGCACGTACAAGCTCGACGCCGCGCGAGCGGTGCGCATCGAGCGGCTCGTAACCACCTTCACCGAGAACGCCCAAGGCGGCCCGGATACGACCTTCCGGGACCTCAATACCCCGCTGACCCTGGGCTACCTGCGGTACGACCTGCGCGCGCAGATGCTCCAGGCCTACCCCCGCCACAAGCTGGGGAACGATGGCACCAAGTACGGCGCCGGCCAGCCGGTGGTGACGCCGCGCGAGATCGAGGCCAAGGTGGTGGCGATCGCCCAGGGATGGGCCGAGCTCGCCCTCATCGAGGACGTGGACACCTTCGCGGACAACCTGGTGGTGGAGCGCAACGCCCAGGACCCCAACCGCCTGGACCTGCTCCTCCCGCCGGACATCATCAACCAATTCAGGGTGGGCGCCGCGTCCATCGAATTCCTGCTCTAGGAGCCCCTCACCATGAACGGACCCGTAGGGGGAACCCTCTTCGTCAAGGCCAACGGCCGCCGGCTCCAAGCCAAAGGCAATTGGGAGTACCGCGAGCCCGGCGTGCAGCGCGAGAGCGTGATCGGCGCGGACGGCGTGCACGGTTACACAATCAAGCACCTGCCCGGCCTGATCCGTGGGGACGTGACGCTGGACGGCTCTTTCTCCATGGCCGAGCTGCGCGGCCTCACGGACGCCACCCTCTCGCTCGAGACCGCCCGGGGGGACGTTTGCAACCTCACGGACGCCTACTACACCGAGGAGGGGATCGCCAACACCGAGGAGGGCAACACCTCGGTGGCCTTCGAGAGCGCCACCGGCGCGATCGTGCCCGCCTGATCTCTCACCCCGCAACCCTGCACCTCCGGGGGGCTGGCCTGGGCGCCGGCCCCCCGTGACCTTGGGAGGACCCCATGCCGAAGCCCACGCCCGACGATCCCGACCCCACGCGCGAGGACCCCGTGCCCGCGCCCAAGCCCCGCCCCCTGCGCGCCGAGAAGGACGGCCCCGAGATCGTGCACCGCCTCGAGCTCCAGGTGCCGATCCGCTGGGGCCAGGAGGTGGTGAGCGTGCTGGAATTCCAGCGCGCCAAGGGCCGCCACGTCTTCCGCTGCGAGGCCGACGATACGACCATCGGCCAACCCTTCCGCATCGCCGCCGAGCTCGCGCGCGTGCCGTACGAGCTGCTCGAGGAGCTCGAGCTCGAGGACGCCGCCGCCGTCCAGGAGTACACCCTGGGGGTGCTGCGCCCTTTGCGGGAGGCGGTGCAGAGGGTCTCGCAACGTGGCGCCGAGCCCTCGGCACCCTAGCACGCTCCTGCGCCTGGCCGCCGGACCTGCTCCTCGAGCTGACATTCCCCGAGGTGGAGTGGTGGCTCGAGACCATCGGGGACGCTAGAACGAAGGGGTAGGAGCTCCGCCCCATGGCCCTCGCTTCGTTCCCCCTCTCGGTCGTAATCTCCGCGGTGGACCGCCTCTCCTCCCCCCTGGGAAGGATGGGGGGCAAGCTGGACGCATTCGGGGGGAAGGCCAAGAAGGTGGGCTCGGCGCTCACCCTGGGAGTGTCCGCGCCGCTGCTCGGATTCGGGGCCATGGCCATTTCGACGGCCACGGACTACGAATCGAGCATGCTCCGGGTGGGGGCGCTCACCAGCGCCACGGGGGATATCTTCGCCGGCCTCCAGGCCAAGGCCCGGAAGATGGGGGCCACCACGCAGTTTTCGGCGAAGCAGTCCGCGGACGCCATGGGATTCCTGGCTCAGGCCGGATTCAACGTGCAGAGCATCCACGAGGCCCTGCCGCCCACGCTCGACCTGGCCGCCGCGGGGATCATGGACCTGGCCACGGCCGCGGACCTGGGCTCCAACGTGCTCACCGGCTACCGATTCCAGACCGATCAGTACAGCCGGGTGGTGGACCGGCTCGCCGGCGTCCAGGCCAAGGCCAATACCAACGTGGAGCTGGCGGCCCTGGCCATGCGAGACGCCGGCCCGATCGCGGCCGGCCTCGGGCAGGAATTCGAGGGCACGGTGGCCATCGTGGGCGCCCTGGCAAATGCCGGATTTCAGGGGAGCAAGGGCGGCCGGATCCTCAAGAACACCCTAGCGCAGCTCCTCGAGATCACCCCCGCCGCGGCCAAGAGCCTGGCGCGGCTCAAGATCAGCCCGGAGGACATCCGGGACTCGGAGGGCCGCCTGCGCGAGCTCGTGGACATCGTGGAGGTGCTCGAGGACCGCGGCGCCACCGCCGAGGACGCTATGGCGATCTTCGGCCGGATCGCCGGCCCCGGCGTGGCCGCCCTGCTCGGCCAGGGACACGAGGCGATCCGCACCCTGCGCAAGGAGCTCGAGGGGGTGAAGGCCGCGGACATCGCCGCCCGCCAGATGAGCGGCGCGCGCGGCTCCGCTCTGACCATGGCCTCGGCCTTCCAAGAGCTCCAGCTCGCCATTACGGACTCGGGCCTCCTCGATTGGTTCAAGGCCGCGGTGATCTGGACCACCGGCCTCATTCAGAAAATGGGCCAGGCCAACCCCCTCCTGCTCAAGATCGGCGCCACCATCGGCATGGTGGCCGCTGCGGCCGGCCCGCTCGTGCTCGGCCTCGGCCTGGTGGCCGGCGGAATTGCGGCAATCTCCGCCCCCGTGTGGGGAGTGATCGCCGCGGTGGCTGCCCTCGGCGCCGGCGCCGCGGCGCTCATGGCCTACTGGGAGCCTATCTCCGAGTGGTGGTCCAGAATGTGGGCACGGATGCAGCTCGCCGCCCTCAAGGCCCAGGACTGGATCCTGGGCAAGATGCGCGCAATCGTGGACCTGCTCCCGGATTGGCTTCGCGCCACCGAGACCTCGGCCGGCCTGGGAGCTCACACCCTGCGGCAGACCAGCCCCGAGGCGATCGCGGCACGCCAGCGCCGCATGGAAGAGCTGCGCACGACCATCGCCGGCGGCACCACCAATACCGAGGTGCGGGACGCGCGCGTGGAGGTGCACCTCACCGGCGCCACCGAGGGGGTGCAGGTGAAGCGGGATCCGCTCGGGGGTGACGCCGAGCTCGACGTAATGCTGGGCCAAGCCATGGTGACCGGATGAGCGAGGGCCTCGAGAAGCTACAGCCGGCGACCTTCCGCGGGGTGCCTTTCAAGGTGGCCCGGGTGGAGACCACCGGGGGGCGCCGGGTGATTGTGCACGAGTACCCCCAGCGGGATCGGCCCTACATCGAGGATACCGGCCGGCTGCCGCGCCGCTGGCGCGTGGACGCCTACGTGATCGGCTCGGATTGGCAGGCACAGCGGGACCGGCTCCGCGCGATCTGCGAGCGCCCGCCGCTGGGCTACCCCTTCCGCATCCGAAACACCCTGGTGCTCCCCCAGTACGGCCGCCTGCACGTGGCCTGCGAGGAGTGCACCTGCACCGAGGAGTCCAACGCCCTGCGCATGGCCCGTTTCTCGCTCACCTTCGTGGAGAGCGGGGAGGACCCCGGGCGCCTCGAGGGGCGCACGGACTCGGCCACCGGCGTGGACGCCCAGGCCACGGCGATCCTCTCGACCGCCGGCGCCGAGCTCGAGGACGGCCTGGCGGACGCCGGCTACCCCGAGCAGGTGCGCGAGGCCACCGAGGCCGAGCTCGAGGGATTCGGGGCCAAGCTCAAGGCGGCCCGCGGGATGCTCAGTGGCGCGGCCGAGTCCGTGCAGGAGCTCGAGGCGGGGATCACCCGCATGCTGGACAACGCCGCGGACCTCGCCACGGCGCCGGCGGACCTGGTGGTGACCGTCTCCCAAGCGGTGAGCAACGTGCGGGCCGCGGCCACCAACGCCCTCGAGGCGCTCCGGGTGTACGAGCAGCTCTACGGGATCACCCCCACGTTGACCGGCGGCAGCTCGAGCACGGCCGCCGCCGCGGACGGAAACGCCACCCTCACCGTGGGCCTGATCGCCTCGGGCATGGTGGCCGGCGCGGCGCAGTCCGCGGCGCGCGCGGCCTGGACCTCCGAGGAGGAGGCGGTGGGCGCGCGCACCACCATCCTGGCCGAGCTCGACCGCCTCGAGCTCACGGCCACCGATGGCGTATTCCGCGAGCTCGAGCGCCTGCGCGCCCTGGTGGTGGGCTCGGTGCCCCGCCCGGGCGAGGAGCTCCCCAGGCTCGGCACGCTCACCCTGCCGGCGTCCATGCCGGGCCCGGTGGTGGGCTGGCGCTACTTCGGCGACCGGGACGAAGGCGAGGCCATCGCCGAGCGGAACCGGCTGCCGCTGCCGGGCCTGCTCCCGGGTGGCGTCGAGCTCGAGGTGCTCGTGCGTGACTGACCTTTCCCACCCGGACGACGTAGAGGCGGACGAGCTCGAGCTGCTCGTCAACGGCACGACCTGGCGGGGCTGGCGATCGCTCTCGGTCTCCCGCTCCCTCGAGCAGGCCGCGGGCCAGTTTCAGGTGGAGACCCGCACCGGCTCCCTCGAGCCCTTGCCGATCCGGCCGGGGGATGAGGTGGTGGCGCGCCTCTCGGGAGGGGTGAACCTGGTTACCGGCGTGGTGGACACCCTCGAGGGGAGCTCGGACGGCCAGCGCCGCTCGATCACCCTGGCCGGCCGCGATCGCACCGCCCAGCTCGTGGACTGCTCGGCGCCGGCCGAGCCGGGCGAGTACAAGGAGCTCGACCTGGAGGAGCTCGCGCGCTCGCTCGCCGAGCCCTTCGGCGTGACCGTGGTGCGCGAGGTGGACTCGCTCGCCCTGGGCGCTCGCTTCCCCTCGTTCAAGCTCCAGCACGGCGAGAAGGCCTGGGCCGCGATCGAGCGCGCCTGCCGGCTGCGCGGGATCCTGGCTCACTCCGATGGCGAGGGGCGCCTGGTGCTCTCGCGCCCTGGCGCCGAGCTCGCCGCCGTGGAGCTCGTGGAGGGCGAGAACGTGCTCGCCAGCACCTTCCGCTACACCCTGGCCGATCGCTTCTCCCTGTACACCGTGAAGGGCCAGGGGAGCGGCTCCGACGCCTCCTGGGGCGAGACCGTGGCCGCGGTGGAGGGCAACGCCACGGACCCGGAAATCGAGCTCTTCCGCCCGCTCCTGGTGCTCGCCGAGGGCCGCGTCACATTCTCGAGCGCCGAGGACCGCGCCCAGTGGGAGGCCACGGTGCGCGCCGCGCGCGCGGCCCAGGTGGGAGTGAGCGTGCAGGGGTGGCGCCAGGGGGACCCGCGCGAGCGCGGGCCGGCCTGGCAGGTAAACCAGCGCGTGCCCGTGCGGATCCCTTCCCTGGGGATCAAGCGCGAGCTGCTCGTGCAGGCCATCCAATTCTCGAGGGGGCTCGACGGCGGCACCCTGGGCCAGCTCACGCTCGTGCGCCGGGACGCCTACCAACCCCAGCCGGCCGTGGACACGGGGGAAAACCCCTTCGGCGAGATCCTCGGCACCGCCGGCTACGGCCAAGGTTTCGAGCTCGAGGAGGGGTAGCGCATGGCCACGCTCGAGCGGATCCAAAGGCTATTCGATCCCCTGGTGCGGCGCGTGGCGCTCCTGGCCGGGCGCGGCATCGTGCGCCTGGTGAAAGACTCCACGCTCCTGCAAGAGCTCCAGCTCTCGATCCTCGCCGGCGAGACCGCGGCCGACGTGGAGCGATTCCAGGAGTACGGCTTCACCTCGGTGCCCAAGCGCCCCAACCCGGACGGCCAGGCCGAGGCCGTGGTGCTGCACCTGGGCGGGGGCCGGGACCACGCCGTGGTGGTGGCCGTGGACGATCGGCGCTACCGGCTCAAGGCCTTGGCCGAGGGCGAGGTGGCGCTCTATGACGACCTCGGCACCAAGGTGCACCTCAAGCGGGGCGGGGAGCTCCAGCTCTCCGCGGTAACGGCCAAGATCGACGCCCCCACCGTGGATATCAACGGGGCGGACGTGGACATAGACGGCTCCTCGATCGACCTCACGAGCACGGCCACGATCGACCTCCAGGCCACCAATTCGATCCGCCTCCAGGTGGGCAGTAACTACATCCTGATTACGCCCTCGGGAATCACGATCGAGGGCGGCACCATCCTCCTCCAGCAACCCTAGCCCATGCCCGGCGCCTCACGCTGCAATCTGGACACCGCCGGCGGCACCATCCTCGAGGGCGGCCAGTACTTCGTATTCGTGGAAAACAAGCTGTGGGCCGTGGTGGGGGACGACGTGGCCGACCACGGCAGCGGCCCGCACAACGCCGCCACCATGGTGCAGGGATCCACCTTCGTCTCGATCAACGGCACCCCCGTGGTGCTGGCCGGCCACGCCGCGAGCTGCGGCCACACCGCGACCGGGAGCCTTGCCATTCTGGTGGACAGTTAGGAACCTGGCGGCATGAGTGACCTAGCCCTCGAGCTCGGCGAGCACGGCGCGGACCTGGTGCTCGAGGACGGCGACCTGCGCCGGGATCCCTCCCTGCTCACGGACGTGGTGGTATCGCTCTTCACCGATGCGCGCGCCACGGATGAGGACGAGCTCCCGGACGCGCGCGACCTGGACCGGCGGGGGTGGTGGGGCCAGGACGCCCTCGAGGAGGTGTGGGGCTCCCGGCTCTGGCTCGCCGATCGCTCGAAGGTGCTGGCCGCCACCTCGAGCTCGATGGAGACCTGGGCCGCCGAGGCCCTCGAGTGGATCACCGAGGAGGGGATTGCCGAGGAGGTGGTGGTCACCACCGAGACGCAAGGCTCGCGCATCGGCCTGGACGTGGAGATCCGCCGCGGCACCGCGACCCTACACCCCGAGCTCTGGCAGGCCACCGCGGACCTCGAGCTCGACGCCCTGACCGTCCGATTCCTGACCGGCTGAGGATTGCCCCATGTCTACCACCGGATTCGAGCGCCCCACGCTGGCCGAGCTCCGAGAGGAGGGCCGCGCGGACGTGGCCTCCCGCCTGGGATTCTCCGCGCTCCTGCCCCGCTCGGTGCTGGCCGTGCTGGCGGATCTGTGCAGCGGCCAGGCCCACGGTCTGCACGGCCACCTGGAATGGCTCTCGAGGCAGCAGCTCCCGGACACCGCGGATACGACCTACCTCGATCGGTGGGCCTCGATCTACGGCGTATCCCGCAAGATCGGCACGGCCGCCACCGGCTCGGTGACCTTCACCGGCACGGATGACGTGGTGATCCCCGCCGGCACCCTGATCCGCCGCACCCTCGACGGCGCCGAATACGCCACGGATTCCGCGGTGACCATCGCCGCGAGCACCGCCACCGCCGAGGTGACCGCCCAGGCCACCGGCGCGGAATCGGACGCCGACACCGGGCAGGAGCTCACCCTCTCCACGCCGATCACCGGGGTGGACTCGATCGCCACCGTGGACTCCCCCGGCCTCACCGGGGGCGCCGGCCGCGAGACCGATGCCGAGCTGCTCTCGCGCCTGCTCCTGCGGATCCAGACCCCGCCCCAGGGGGGCTCGGCCGCGGACTATGAGGCCTGGGCGCTCGAGGTGGCCGGCGTCACCCGGGCATGGGGCCTCGAGCAGCACCTCGGCCCGGGCACCGTGGGGGTGGCCTTCGCCGTGGACAACGACCCGGACGGCCCGATCCCCGATGCCGCCCAGGTAGCGGCCGTGCAGGCCTACATCGACGCGCGCCGGCCGGTGACCGCCACGGTTACCGTATTCGCCCCCACGCCGGTGGAGCTCTCGCCGGACATCACCCTCACCCCGGACACCGGCACGGTGCGCACCAACGTGGAGGCCTCGCTCGAGGAGTACCTGCGGCGCAACGCCGAGCCCGGTGGCACCACCTACCTCTCGCAGGTGCGCGAGGCCATTTCGGTGGCCGCCGGCGAGACCAACCACGTGCTCGAGAGCCTCAAGGGCGGCACCGTGGATCCCCCGGCAGATATCACCGTGGCCGCCGGCGAGCTCATGCTCTTGGGCACGATCACCTGGAGCTGATCCCATGGCCCTGGGCGAGTACACCGAGGCGAAGGTGGCCGAGTACTTGGGCGCGGCCATCGCCCTCCTGCCGCCGGGCAAGGCCTGGCCTCGAGGCGCGGATTCCACCATGGCCGAGGTGCTCGAGGCCCTCGCCGTGATCTGGGCCAAGATGGACTCCCGCGCCGCGGACCTGCTCGCCGAGAGCTATCCCGGTACGGCCTTCGAGCTCCTCGCAGACTGGGAGCGGAACTACGGAATCCCTGGCCCCGGCCAAGAGCTCGCGCCCACGGTGGCCCTGCGCCGTGCGGTGCTCGTGGCGAAGGTGGGCGGCCACGGCATGCTCTGGCAATCCGCGGCCTTCTACGTGCTCCTGGCCGAGGCCGTGGGCTACGCCATCGAGGTGGAGGAGCCGGCGCTCTTCGAGATGGGCCGCTCGACCATGGGCGATCGCCTCTACTCCGGGGATTGGTGCCACGTTTGGATCGTGCACGCTCCGGTGCTCACCCCGCGGCACGCCAAGGCCAGCGAATCCCACGCCGGGGACTCCATCATCGAGACTGGCAACGCCGTGCTCGAGGCGGTGATCTCCGCGGCCAAGCCGGCGCACACTACCGTGCTCTTTTGGTACGACCTGCCCGTGGACGATGACGCCTACGCCCCCTGGGAGCGCATCCTGCCCCCGGCCGCGGAGATCCGCGCCACGGTGCCGGACGTAGCGGTGCGCGACGTTTGGCCCACCTAGAGGAGATCCCATGCACAAGATCGACGCACCCGGCCACGATTCCAACGAATTCACCGATGGGGACATTGGCACCGGCACGCCGCCCACGCAGCTCTGGAGCAAGTGGTGTAACACCGTCCAGCGCGAGCTCGTGAACCTGGTGCAGGCCGCCGGCCTCACCCTCTCGGACACGGACGATACGCAGGTGCTCCAGGCCATCAACCTGATTCGCCCCGGCCTGGGCCTACGGAACCGCGTGCAGAATGGCGATTTCCGCTACTTCCAGCGCCCCGGCGCCGAAGGCGGAGACCTGCCGGCCAACGTGGGCACCTCGGACGTGCTGATCCCCGATCGGTGGTACTGCCGCGCCGGCAGCACGGCCGGCTCGGCGCAGCTCGACCGCACGGGATTCACCTACGGGCAGACCGCGGTGCCGGGTGAGCCTCGTTTCCACCTCACGTGGAACCAGCTAACCGCCTCCTCGGGACTCTTCCCCCGGCTGATTCAGCCGGTGGAGGGGGTGCGCACCTTCGCCGGCCAGGACGTGGTGCTCTCCTGGTGGGCGCGCCACGTGGGCGGCACCGTGCCGATCCAGCCGAAGCTAATCCAGGACTTCGGCAACGGTGGCTCCGCGGACGTGATCGAGACCACGAGCTCGCAGAGCCCCACCACCTCCTGGGCTCGCTACTCCTTCGCCACGACCATGCCGAGCATTTCGGGCAAGACCATCGGCCTGGACAACTACCTCGGCGTGGCGCTCGAGCTCGTGGGCAGCTCGTGGACCGGCACCGTGCACCTGGCGGACATCCAGCTCGAGCCGGGCAGCACCCCTACGACCTTCGAGCGGATCCCGGATTTCCTCATGCTCGAAATGCTCGAGCGGTTCTACGAGAAGAGCTACGAGCCCGACGAGAAGCCCGGCAAGACCGGCGCCGGCCTCGGGCCGATCGTGTACTGGGATCCCACGTGGCCGAGCTGGCCGGCCCTACAGGGGATCTTCCGCGTGCGCAAGTACATGCCCGTGGCCGCGGTGGCCGCGGTGCCGTACGACTTCACCGGCGGCCCGGCCAATACGATCAATTTCGGGGGGACTCAGTACTCCTCGAGCATGGGCAACAGCACCTCGACCATGACCGGCCAGCCCACCGTGGGAGGATCGCCCCCGAGTGGCCGCAACCTGGCCTCCTGTCACTACACCGCGGACCACGAGATTCCCCTGTAACCCCTGCAAGGAGCGCGAGCGCATGGCGCCGGACCTCAACCTGCAATCCCTCGAGGACGTGATCCGCTGGGCGATCCAGCACGACACGCGCGAGGCCGTGTACTGGGAGAACCAGCACGACGCGAACGAACGCCAGGCCGCCAAGGTGGCCGGCCTCGATCGCCGGCTCACCGGACTGGAAAAGCGCGTGCTCTGGCTCACGAGCGGCGCCGCTGCCCTCGGTGCGGCGCTCGGGCAGCTCCTCGAGGGAGTCCTACCGCTAGGAGGATAGAAGCATGGCCGGGAGAAATGAGTGGTTCACCTACGGCCTTGAGTACGTGGGCAAGTACGGCCTGGACGGCGAGACCCTCGAGGTGGTGCTGTGCATGACGAATACCACCGCGGAGGTGGAGGACGCCACCGGCCAGGACGCCCCCAACCTGGACGATATCACCCTCGACGAGTTCGACGGGGGAGGGGACTACACCGCCGGCTACGGCAACCGGCCCACCCTCTCCAGTTTCCAGATCCTCGTGGACACCGCGGCCAATTCGCTCAAGTTCAAGGCCGCGGACGTGGCCTTCCCCAATTCGCTCGATCCCGGCTCCCGCAACGTGAAACTGGCGATTATCTCGATCAAGGGGCCGACCGGGGACTCGGACTCGGTGCCCCTGGTGCGCCACCTCCAAGGCGGATTCCCCTTCACGGCGACCGGCTACCCCAAGACCATCGAAATCTCGGACTCGGAGGGGTTTGCCCAGCTCGCTCCGGTTCCCCTTCCGTAGGAGCGCCCCATGGCAACCACGCACCCCACCACCGTGCGAAACTCCATCGCGGACCACGTGGTGGACAAGATCGACGCCGGCGCCGCCGCCGGCAAAGTGCAGATCACCAAGACCGCGGGAAGCTACATCGCCGGGGACATCCTGGCGGAGATCACCCTCGGGGATCCGGCCTTCGGAAACGCTGCCTCGGGCAAGGCCTCGGCCAACGGCCTGCCCAAGACCGACTCCAGCGCGAACAATACCGGCACCGCGGTGGAGTTTCGGGCGGTGGACTCTGACGACACCGAGGTGCATCGCGGCACGGTGACCGCCACCGGCGGGGGCGGGGACATGGAAATGCCCTCCACGAGCATCGTGGCCACCGAGCCGGTGGACCTCACCCAGTACGACTACACCGCGCCGCTCTAGGAGCTCGAGGGCATGCGCATCGAGTACCAGTGGGCTCTCGATCCGGCCGCGCCCTGGCAGGTAGTGGATTCGCGGGACTGGGCGAGCCTGCCCTCCCGGCCTGCGCCGCTCCACCAGCCCGGCCCCGGCCCCGCGCCCGGCGACGATCAGAACGTGCCCGGAGGCCGGCTGCGCCCACCGCTCGATAGCACCCCCGGCTGGCTCTACCGCGTCAACGTGCAAGGCATCCACGTGAAGGGCTGCGAGCACCTCGCCGTGGTTCACCGCCAGGCCCAGGGATGCGTGGAGCTCGTGACCTGGTGGAGCGCCGAGGTGGGGATCCCCGCCGGCGCCCAACGCTGGCGCCTCTTTCCCGGGTGGGAGCGGAACACCTACCGCACCCCGTACGGCCTCGAGACGCACGAGGGACCGCGGCAGCACCTCACGGTTTGGACTGACTCCCAGGCCGTGCGCGATCAGTGGGCCGAGACCTGGGCCAGCGGTGGCCCGGTGGTGGTCCGGGATCTGGCGGCCTTCGTGGAACCGGCGGCCCGGCTCATCCGGCACGGCGTCTCGATGGGGGACACCGTGAAGCGCGCCCACCGCGCGCACCGCGGCTCTGGCCTGCCCACCTGGCGCCACGGGACGCTCTGACCGTGACGAAACGCTACTACCTCAACGGCAAGGGCGGCACCGATTCAGACTGCACGCTCTCCACGTGCGTCTATAACGAGCAGCTCCTCGAGACCCGGAGCGATTCCACCGACCTGGACGGCGATATCACCGTGGCCGCCACCTGGCGGAATTACATGGTGTGGACCACCCCGAGCGGGGAGCCGGGGATCACGGACTGGGCCTACGGCCAGTACCACGGCCAGGCCAACGTGCTCAAGTACGACCAGGGGAGCTACCGATTCCGCATGGTGCAGGTGTCGAGCTCCTGCGCTTGGGTGTGGGGAATCATGGTCTCCGCCGGCAAGACCGGCACGGGGATCAAGACCTGGACGGCGATGAAAAACCCCGCGAGCTCGAGCTCCGGGGACCGCCTCCAGGTGCGGCTCCAAACCTACCTCACGATTGCGCAGGCCAGCCTCGGGCAGGAGCTCGACATTGAGGCCGGGGATGATACGTGGACGCAAGCGCCGCTCGGCTCCGAGGGGGCGATCGACGCCGAGGCGCAGAGCTCGAGCGTGGACGCCGCCGCGGTGGCGCGCCCGCAGACTGCGATCGACGCCGAGGCGCAGAGCTCGAGCGTGGACGCCGAGGCCACGGTGCGCCGGCAGACCACGATCGACGCCGAGGCCTCGAGCTCGAGCGTGGACGCCGCCGCGGTGGCGCGCCCGCAGGCCGCGATCGACGCCGAGGCCTCGAGCTCGCAGGTGGATGCCGCCGGCACCGTGCGCCGGCAGGCTCGCATCAACGCCGTGGCCCAGGACTCGCTCGCCGAGCTCGGCGCCCAGGTGCGGCGCCAGGCCGCGATCCTCGCCGCGGCGCAGGAGGCCGAGGCCGCCCTCGAGGGCCGCGTGCGCCGGCAGGCCGCGATCGACGCCCAGGCCCAGGCCTCCCTCGTGGTGGCGATCGCCACCGGCCAGGGGATCCAGGTGGTGCGCCACGATCTGGACTTCCCCGTATTCGTGACGCGCGTGCGCGAGGTGGGCTGCCGGGTGGACCTCGAGGACGCCACCCTGCGCGTGCACCGCGCGCGCCGGGTGCCCCAGCGCGTGCCCCTCGAGAAGGTGATTCCCGTGCGCGTTTCGCCTACCCTTCCCCTGGAGTCTGAGCCATGACCCTCCAGATTGAGACCACCCTCCACCTGGGCGAGGTGGGCAAGCGATTTCGCGTGGAGGTGTACGACCTCGACGACGACGGCCAAAAGGTGGCCATCAACGTGAGCTCGGCCACCACCAAGGAGCTCCTGCTACAGAAACCCGGCGAGAGCACGGCCGTGGCCAAGGCCCTCACGTGGTACACGGACGGCTCGGACGGCCTGGCCTACTATGACACCGTGGCCGGCGACCTCGACGCCGCGGGGGACTGGATCGGCCAAGGCCACCTGATCGGCCCCACCTTCGAGTGGTACGGCGAGAAGGTGTCATTTCCGGTGGAGACCGTGCTCGCCGTACCCTAGCCTGCTCGAGCTCCGCCGGCCTCGAGGCCGGCACGACCTTGGACCATGGAGACGACCATGCGAAACCGACTCGGCCGCGGCCTCGAGCTCGTGCTCGGCCTCGGCCTCCTGCTCTTCCTCTCCTCGAGCTGCACGAGCATGCGCCAGCCCGCCGAGGAGTGGGTGCGCGCCGATCGCGCCACCTTCCAGATCGTGGCGCCCACGCTGCTCACCTACCTGCGCGCGGACGTGGCCCTGGCGCCGGCCGAGCTGCGCGCCCTCGAGGGGCTCCTCGGGGACTGGGAATTCCGCGTGCGCCAGGGGGAGGACGCCTACGGGATCACCTCGCCGGCGCCGCTCCTGCCACCGCCCACGATCCCACCCCCGCCCGGTGGCGGTGGTGACGGGAGCACGGATCCGAGCGCCGGGGGTGCACCGTGAGCGCCGCGGCATACGGCCTCGCCGACCTGCTCAAGGCCCGGCTGGAGGCGGTGGCCAAGGATGCCGGCGAGGAGGGCGAGGAGCTCGCCCTGCGGATCCACGAGGTGGCCCTCTCCGCGGCCGAGCTGCTCGTGGTCGGGATCAGCGGCTCCACCGCGACCGACAAGCACCACGGGATCCTCGCCGCCCGCTTGCAGAATCTCCGCGCCGCCGGCGCGATCAAGACCGCCAGCGCCGTGCGGGACTCCCTCCAGGAGATCCTCGTGGGCGCGCTCCAGACCATCCCCGCGCTCGTGGTCTGACCCTTCGAGATCACCCCCCGTTTCCGCGTGACCGCGCGCACCGTGCCCAGTACGGTGCGCGCGTTCTCTTCTAACCCCTATCGGGAGGTGACCCCGTGACCTTGATTTCCGAAGCGCCGGCAGCGCCGGCCACGTACCTGGTGCCCCTCGAGAAGCTCGAGGACTCCCCGCTCAACCCCCGCAAGGATCCGAAACCCGAGGAGCTCGAGGAGCTCCGCGCCTCGATCCGCCAGCGGGGCATCCTGGTGCCCCTGCTCGTGCGGCCTCTCGACGGCACCGGCCTCGAGGTGCTCGCCGGCAAGCGCCGCCTGGCCGCCGCGCGGCTCGAAGGCCTCGAGGAGGTGCCCGTCCACGTGCGCCAGGTGGACGATGAGACCGCCCGCGAGCTCGCCCTCGAGGAGCAGCTCCAGCGCGAGGATTTGGACCCCTTCGAGGAGGCCGCGGCCCTGGCCGAGCTCCTCAAGCGGCGCAGCGCCACCGAGGTGGGCGAGGCCATCGGCAAGGCTCCGCGGTGGGTAGCTCGCCGCGCCAACCTGGCCAAGCTCTCGAAGCGGTGGCGCAAGGCGGCCACGGACGGCCCCGCCGCCGAGTACTCGGACCGGCACCTCGAGCTCGTGGCGCTCCTCGAGCCCGCGGACCAGGACCGGCTCCTCGAGAGCTGGCAAGCCTGGGAGCTCAAGGAAGGCCTGGAGCTCGAGACCCTGCGCGATCGCGTGGCCGGCTATACCCACCGCCTGCGCGCCGCGCCGTGGTCGATCGAGGACGCCGAGCTCGAGCCCAAGGCCGGCGCGTGCGCGACCTGCCCGGACAATACGGGCAACGCCCGGGACCTCTTCGGGGACTGGATCCCGGAGGGGGCCAAGGAGGCCGAGGCCGCCTGCCGGCGGCCATCGTGCTGGGCCAAGAAACGCACCGCCTGGCGTGACGCCCAGCTCGCCAAGGCCCGCAAGAAGCACGGCTCCGAGCTGCTCCTGGTGGACGATCACCAAGGCCGCCGCGGCCGGGATAGTGCCCTCGAGGTGGGCAAGCCCAAGAACGCCGGCGAGATTGCCGAGGCATGGAACCTCCAGCGGTGCAAGAAGAGCACGCCCGGCGCTCGCCCCTGTCTCAACGTGACCGGCCCCAGCGCCGGCGGGACCGTGTACTGGGCGAAACCGTACAACACCGGCCGCGGGGGCACGGCCAAGAAGGCCACCAAGAAGGCCACCAAGAAGAAGGCCGAGAAGAAGGCCGCGCCGCTCACCAAGGCGCGCGCGGCCAAGGAGCTCGAGGCCAAGCGCGTGCAGCTCGCCGCCCGCCGGCGCGCGTGGGTGGTGGAGCACGTGCGCGAGGAGCTCGGGAAGATCCGGGCCAACCTCGAGGGCCGCGAGCTCGACGGCCACGGGGCCGAGGCCAGGCTGGCCAAGAAGGCCCCGCCGCTCGTGCGCCCGGTGCCCGAGCCCCCGGTGCTGCTCCTGCTCGCCGGCGCCTACGGCTGCGCGCCGCCCCTGAGCTACGGCGAGAGCTACCTCGAGGTGGTGACCATGCCGCAGGAGCTCGTGCTCGAGGCGCTCTACACCGGCGTGCTCTCCAAGGTGCTGGGCTCCCTCCTGCGCGCGGGGCCTGGCGATCGGCGCGAGGAGCAGTACTCCGAGGCCGGCTGGCTCGCCCTCGAGCTCCTTGGCCGGCAGCCTGCCGAGCTCGACGCCGCCGCGGCCGAGAAGATCCCCGAGCCCAAGAGCTGGGCGAACCTCGAGGCGATCGCCAAGGGCGAGAAGCAACCGCCGGCGCCGCGGCCCTCGAGCTCGAAGGCCAAGAAGAGCAAGAAGGCCAAGGCCAAGAAGGCCAAGGCCACCAAGCGGACCCGGGCCTCGAGCGCCGCCGCGCCCCGGCGCAAGAAGGCCACCAAACGGAAGCGGCGCAAGGTGACCACGTGAAACTGGAGACCACGCTCGACCTGGGGGGATTCTCTTGGACCCCCGCCGGCGCCGGCGAGAAGCCCAAGCCGGAATCCCTCGCCCTCACCCTGCACCGCCCGGGCGGCACCGAGAAAGAGGCCGCCAAGGCGGTGGCCAACGTGGCCCGATTCCTCTCTCACAAGAGCGCCTCCGAGCACCTCGTGGTGGCGATCGCCGCGGCCGAGCTCGAGGGGGCAGCCGAGCGGACCACCTGGGAGGGGCGCGGCCGGCTCACCGGCGGGGCCTGGATCCCGTCCAAGGAGGACGGGGGCTCGCCGGGATTCCGGCTCACCCTCAAGGTGTCCGAGGGGGACGGCGTGAGCGTTTCGGCCCTCATGGCCCTGCGCCACCGGATGAGCGCAGAGAGCACGACCGCCGCGGCCGTGCAGCTCGAGCCCTTCCAAGGCGAGCTATTCGAGGACGATGCCGCGGAGGCCGAGCCTTGAGCGCCCCGCGGCCCGAGGATCTGCCCCTCACCACCTACCGGCCCGAGGGGCGCCGCCGGCTCTTCGAGGTGCCGGCCGCCGCCACGCTCGTGCCGTGTGGGTGGTGCGGAAAGCCGATCTGGTGGGTGCAGACCCGGAACGGCAAGGCCCTCAGCCTGAGCAAGGCCACCCTGCGCATGCTCGAGGTGGGGGACGCCAAGGTGCAGCACGCCGAGGCGCATTTCACGGACTGCGACTCCCCGCAGAATCGAGCGCGCCAGGAGGCGCGGCGCCGGCGGTGAGCTCGAGCTCCGAGCCGGCGCGCCTGGAGTTTCCGGGCCTGCTCCTGCCCGGCCTCAACGGCCCGGACGGGATGATCCGCGAGCGATCCTGGCGCGGGGGGAAGGCCCGCCGCGCCGAGCTCGCCATTCGCGTGCGCGCGGCCGGCCGGGTGCGGCGCCTCGAGCTGCCGGCCTGGCTCGTGTACGAGCGCCGGCACACCGGCACGCCGATGGACTGGGCCAACGCCGCGGCCAGCCTCAAGCACCTGGAGGACGCCGTGGTGGCCGCCGGCTGGCTCCCGGACGATTCCCCCACCCACGTGCTCGGCCTCGAGGTGCGCCAGGTGCGCGTGCCCCACAAGCCCGAGCGGGGCTCGGTGGTTACCCTAGTGCCCTCGAGCTCGAGCTCGTGCTGCCCCACCTGCCACCGCCCCATCGTGCCATGACCCCCGAGGAGCTCCCCGCCTACGCCTGCCTTTGCGGCGCCGGCCCCTTCGTCGGCCCCTTCGATTGTCTGATCTGCGGCGCCGGCACCATGCCCGGCCCGGATGGGGAGCTCACGCTCTACCGCGAGCCCCTGCGCGCCCCGCCCGAGCTGCCCGCCGAGCTCCTCGAGCACGAGGCCCGCGTGCGCGCCCAGGCCGCCCTCGAGCTCACCGCGCGCCAGCGCGCCGCCGGCCCGCCTGAGCCCCTGTACGGCCCGTGAGCGCACGATCCAGACCGAGGCCCAACCCCTCGCGCACCCGCTCGATCCGGGAGGAGCGCGCGCGAGAGCAGGGGAGCCGGGCAGGATTCAGGTGGACCGCGGGGCGCCTGCGCACCGAGCCCACCAACCCCTACCCCCGCGGCAGCTACCGGGCGCGAGCGTGGCAGGAGGGCTACGGCCGCGCCCTGCGCGCCCACGCGCGCCTCGCGCGGGAATCGTGACCGAGAACACCTCGCCCCCGTGCGGCTCTCCTGGGGCCTCCCAGGCCGCGGGGCGGGGAGATCCAACCCGATAGAGGAGATCCGATGCACCACCTGATCCGAGCGATTGCTCTCCTGCTCCTGGCCTCCCCCGCCCTCGGCCAGATCACCGAGTGGACCGTGGCGCCCGTGGCCAAGGGGCAGGCCCTCCGGTGGAACCCTGCCCACCAGCTCGAGGTGCTCGCCACCTGGCCGGACGGCACCCCCAGGCTCGTGGAGAGACTCAAGGGCCGCGGGGGCCTGCACCCGGAGATCGCCAGGCTATGGGCCGGGGGTTTCTACCTGCGCTCGCACCCCTCCGGTGGGGAGCTCGACCTGCGCAAGAGCATCCGAGGGATTCCGAAGCGCGGCCCGCTGCGGCTCACCACCGAGCACCGCAGCACCATGACCTCGGACGGCGCTTTCTCCTGGTGGCTCACGTTCGATGCCCAGGAGCCTCTCGTCTTCGTCGAGCTCGTGTGGACCGCCGGCGCCGCCGATCTGTTCTTCGAGCGGATCGAGGTGGTGCTGCCGGCCGGCTGGAGCTGGAGCCCCGAGTACCCCGACCCCGCCCACCAGGGGGCCAACCTGGTGCGAGCTCGAGGCGGTGGTGGCTCCTGGATCCTGCCGCGCCGGATGTCTCGCCCCTTCCTCTTCGTGATCCATCCCACCGGCGTGGCGCCGCGGCCGTACACCGAGAAGCACAAGCCCGCCACCTGGAGCTCGGGGGGCTACCTCCAGCGGGACGCGCGGATCGGCGCCATGCCCACGGCCGCGTGGGTGGCCGGCGAGTACTCGCGCGAGCAGGGGAAGCTCGATCGCCTCGAGCACGTATGGGGAGGCGCGGCCGGCCAGGTGCCCTCGCGCCTGCTCATCGGTGGGGGCTGCCGCTACGGGGGCATGACCTCGGGATTCCACCGGGTGGACCTGCCCCACGCCGCGGTGGCGCTCTCCGGTGGCCGCGCCGGCCTGGGCCTAATCTGGATCGAGCTCCTGCGCTACCGCACCCGGATGGTGGACTGGGAGGCGCTCGACCACCAAGGCCTCCCGAACGGCGCGCAGCTCCCGCGCGAGGGCTACGCCGGCGGGGCGCCGCTCGACGCCTCGAGGATCTCCGCGGCCGAGGCCGTGGGCGCGCGCGCCCAGCTCGAATCAATCGCCGCCTGGGATCCGATCGACGCGCAGCACCGGGACCGGATGCTCCGCGCGACCGCGCCGGGGTATTGGATCTTCGGCCGCCGGATCTTCCGGTGGTACCTGATCCACGACGCATGGAAAGAGCGCGCGCCGATCAACGCGAACATGGGCGGCCGGGGCACCCACGTGGGCCGCGAGGGGGCCAACGCCGTGGACATCCTCGCCGCCGCCTACGCCGTCTCCCAGGGACCCGACCGTGCCCGATTCCGCGCCGCCCTCGAGCGATTCGAGCGACACTGGCGCACGGCGCTCCTGCCTTCCGGCACGCCCCTGATCGCGCGCGGTGGCGTGGTGGTGACGCGCAAGCCCCTGGGCGCCGGCGGTGGCGTGGCGCTCTGCTACGGCTTCCGGGGCGAGGAGCACAACCAAGTACTGACCTCGGCCTACGGCCTGCACCGCTCGACCGACATCGACGCCACGGGGCTCCTGCTCACCATGCTGCGATTCTCGACCGAGTACGCCTGGCGCACCGGGCGCGGCGCGCCGTGGGGCAAGTACCCCCTGGAGCTCCTCGACGGCACCACGATCACGGACCCGGCCACGTGGCCCACGCTGCTCCCCGTGGTCTGGAGGCAGATGCAGGAGCAGGACCAGCTCCAGGGGTACTCATTCACCGCGGACTACCGGCTCGGAAACCATTTCGGCTACGCCGAGCAGCTCGGCGTGGACTGGACCGCGCAGGTGCTCGAGCACACCCGCCGCCCGGATCTCGCCGGCGCCGCCCAGTGGGTGCTCGCCCTCGGCCCGGATGATCTCGACCGCTACGCCGATACGCTGGCCTGGCTCCAGGCCCAGCCGGCACCGCTGCCCAGGTAGGTGGATCTCGAGCACCAGGTGGTGCAGACTGCTCTCGGCTGAGGAGCGCGCCTCGAGCGTGCACTCTCGGACTTCTTGAAACCCGATCCACCTCGAGGCCCGGCCCGCCGCGCGTGGGCCGGACCTCCTCGAGGGCCTGCCCATGTACAAGATCGACACCCCCGGCGCGACGGCCGCCAACGAATTCCAGGCCGGCAACCCCCTGGCCACGCCGCCGATCCCCTCCACCGAGATCGGCGCCGATTGGCTCACCATGGTGCAGCGCGAGCTCGTGGCCCTGGTGGAAGGCGCCGGCCTCACGCTCACCAAAGGCGACGATGACCAGGTGTATACGGCCGTGCGCCTGGTGGCGATCGCCGAGAGCTACATCCGGCACACGATCACCGCGCCGCGGAACCTGGCCCAGTGGGACGGCGTGCTCTTCACCGATCAGTTTGGCGTGGCCGGCCACGCCGCGACCTCGGGCAATCCGGTGGAGCTGCGCCTGCTCGGGAAGTTCCAGATTGCATGCAAGAGCACGGACGTGGTGGCCGAGGGAAAGGTGCTCTACTGGGACAATGCCGCGTACGAGCTCGAGGTGGCCGCGGTGGGCAACCACCTGGTAGCCGCGGCCATGGAGAGCAAGGCGAGCGGCCCCTCGGTGATTTGGGCGCGCCTCAACGGAAACGCCCTATTCTCGTTCTAGGGCCTGGATCGAGGCCTCCGGTGGGCTAGTCTGCCGGTGGCCTTCCTGGCCGGGGAGCGGCGCTTGGTGGCTCTGGCCCCTCCTCGGCCGGTGGGACTGCCTGCGAGCTGACGCGATACGGCATCCGGGGCCGCGCTCCTCTCGACCGGGGCGCGGCCCCTTCTCGTGGGCTGGGATCCCATGGGATCCCACGGGACGGGGCGGGGGTTTCCGGGCATCCGTTTCAGGGATTTCGGGCAGGCATTTCACGGTGGACAACCTGGGGAGTACTCCGCCCCTCGAGGGACTCCGCGGACCGATCCTCGGCCGAAGTTTGCAGGCTCTCATAGAAGGCCCTTCGGGCAAGCCGGAAGCATGCCCGGCCGCGCTCCTCGGGCCGCGCGAGGGGGCGCTCGAAAAGATCCGCGCCCGAGCCTTGCGCGCTCTCTTCCTGCGGTGCTAGAAGAGCGGCGCCCCGGGAGGGACCCCGGGGCGCCAGAGCCACATGGTGCGCGACCTTGAGACGCACCGCGGCCCGTGGGCCTCATCCTGGCAGGCCTCCGGTGCTGCGGCAAGAAGAGGCGGCAGCCGATGAGCACCGCCGCACCCCGCCTCGAGGCCCTCGAGCCTCTCGAGCTGCTCTCTCAGCGCAGCCGGCGATTGGCGGACCTGGTGGAGGCAATCTCCAAGAGGAGGGACGTGGTGCGCCGCCGCGCCAAGCTGCTCCTGCTCCTGCTCGAGCTCCGCTGCCCCGCCAGCGGCCGACCGCGCCGGCCGTGGTACGTGCCCGGCGCCGTGGCCAGGCTCGGCCCCTCGGGGATCTGGCGCGCCTGGCGCCACCGCTGGGGCGAGCGCCCCCCGAGCGAGACCACGATCCGCGCCCACCTCGGCATGCTCGAGCGGCACCTGGCTCTGATCCGCTCGCCGGGCGACCGGCTGCCCGTGCTCTTCGACGATGAGCACCCCGAGCGGCTACCCCGCCACCCCGATACCATCCACCTCCTCGAGGAGGACCGCGAGGCCGAGTGGTGGGCAGGGGAGGGGCGCCGGCTCCTCGAGGCCAACCCCACCGCGAAGCTCTCACCCACCACCTGGCGCCGGCTGTTTCGGGATTGGCGCGAGCGCGCATCCTCGCGCCAGCTCTCCCTCCCCTTCCCGATGGTCCCCAGCCCGGCGCCAGGACCTTCCACCCCCGAGATCCCCGCGGCGCGCGCCTCGCGCGAGCTCGCCCAGGCCGCCGTGGCGTCCCCCGGCGCCGCGGGGATCCTCTCCGCTCTCGATCGAGTAGGCGCCGAGCTGCGCGGCCCCAACCGCCGCCGCCTCGCTCGAGACCTCCCGCGCCTGCGGTGCTCGTGTGCGCTTCTCGCCGTTGCGCTCAAGCGCCAGGCCGATGGATCCGAAGAGAGGAGGAGGGTACGGCGCCGCGCGGGATGGCTCGCGCGAGCCTTCGATCACGCTACACCGGCCGAGCTGAGGAGCGCGCTCGAGTGGGCCGCCCGCTCGGTCGGGATCTCGATTCCGAAACCAGGGAGTGACCGATGCAGACCAAGAAGAAACGCCGGGCCAGGAAGGCCCCGGCACGGCCCGAGCCCAGGCCGTGGACCGAGCTCGAGGGCAAGCGGATCGCCGCTACCCTTTCCCGAGCTCTGCACCACGGCACCCGGCACGGACTTGTCCGCAGGGTGACCACCACCCACCGCGGTGCGCGACTCGCCACCGTGACGATGCAGGAGGCCAGCCCCGAGGCCATCCTGCACGCCAAGAGCCTCTCCGCCCGCTACCGCGGCTCGCGCCTGGTGCTCAAGGAGCAGGAGCTCGAGAGCATCCTGGTGCGCCTGCGCTCTGGCCGCATGCAACGCCTCGAGGACTGGCGCCTGCGCGCCCCGGCGCAGGAGAGGAGGGCCAAGGCATGAGCTACGTGCACACCTTCGAGCGACACTGGGAGCACCGCTCCCCCTTCGAGCGCCTCCAGGCCGCCATCGTCCAGGAGGCCGAGCTGCGCCAGGTGGTGGCCGGCCGCGAGCTCTATTGCTGGTGCCGTGACTGGGACCCTGAGAAGCACGGCCACCTCGAGAGCTGCCGGCGGATCCGCGCCGCGTACTACAACGATCGAGCCCTGCTCGAGCTCCACGCCGAACCGACCGAGACCCCAAACCAGGAAACCAACCCGATGAGTACTACCCCCAGCCCCGCCGAGGAGCTCCTCGACGCATTCGAGGGGGCCTACGCCCCCAGCCCCCCCGACGATACCGAGACCCTGCGCCAGCGCCGGCGCAAGGGCCTGGCCCGCGGCCCGGCCCGCGTGCTCGAGGCCTTCGGCCTGGAGCTGCGCCGAGACCACCGCAAGGAGCTCGGCGCCGCCGAGGTGCGCCTCGCGCAGAGCCTCGAGCGGATCCACGCCCGCCTCGAGCACCTCGAGCCCTTGCTCCTGAGCGTGGAGCAGCTCGAGAAGGCCGAGCAGGAGCGCGCCGCCCGCGAGGGGCCGGCCCAGCTCGAGCGCGGCGCCCTCGAGGCCCAGGTGGCTCGGCGCCTCGAGCTCCTCGAGGGCGGCCATGCTGCGCTCGATGATGGCTACGAAAGCATGCGGAAGGCCCTGGACTGCCTCGACCTCGGCGACCTCACGGAACAGTCCGCGCGCGTGGATGATCTCGGCGCCCGGCTGCGGCTCCTCGAGCTTGAGGAGAATGCCCACCGCAAGGTGGACGGCATCGAGGAGCGCGTGGGCGAGCTCGAGAAGCTCGGCGCGGACTACCTCGGCACCAAGCGCCAGGTGGAGGACATCGGCCGGCGCACCGCCCTGATCCCCGAGGGCGGAGTGGAGAGCATGCTCGAGCTGCACCGGGATCAGGGTGCGCACCGCGAGGATCGAGCGCGCCTGGAGAACCTCGAGCAGCTCGCCCAGGTGGCAGCCGAAGGCCAGGCCGAGCTCCGAAAGCAGCTCGACCAGCGCGTGCCCGTAGGCGGCATCGTGGCCGCGGTGGAGCGCGAGCTCGAAGCCCAGGTGGCCCCGTGCACCGAGGCGCTCGCGCAGCGGCTCCAACGCCTCGAGACCATCCTCGGCGAGCACCTCGGCGAGACCCTTGCGTGCGGCATCGAGGCCGCGGTGGACGCGCGCAGGGAAGGCGAGCCGGACCAGGTACCGGGTCACCTCGCCGAGCGCCTCGAGCGCCTCGAGAACCGGAGCAGCTCGCACGGTGACCGGCTCCTCGCCCTCGAGGGGGCCGGCGCCACCCGCCGCCTAGCCGAGCTCGAGAGCAAGGTGCACGCCCTCGAGGCCGGCCCGATCCAGACCGCCATGGACTGCGCCGCGGGGGCGAGCCCCGGCACCATCATGGGCGAGAAGCCCGCGCGCCGGCTCGCCACGGTGGAGGATCTGCCCGGCACCGCCGGCGAGGAGCTCTCCGCCGGCGCTACGTTGTGGTTCGATCCCTCGGACGGCCTGCTCTACGCCAGCGCCACGAGCCCCAACCGCGAGCCGGTGCACCGGGCCACGGTCAACCTCGAGGCCACCGAGAAGTGCAGGAGCGTGCGCGCCGATGCCGCCGGGAATCTCTCCTCGGTGGGCTACGTGGAGCATTCCTTCAAGCCCATGCCAGCGGACGCCGGCGCCGTGCTGGCGCCCGTGACCCTCGAGCCCACCGCCGGCCTGAGCGGCCCCGAGCTCCTGCGCGAAACGGCCGAGGCCGGCGTGGAGCCCGAGCCCGGGGGTGCCCTCATCCACATGGAAACCGGCACCCTGGTGCACGCCGATGGATCCACCACGGTGATTCCGCAGAAACCCCCGGCCGCGATCGCCTACGGCGCCACGGACTCGGACGGCAGGACGCCGGCGCGCGACCTGGCCGGTGCCATGGTGGGGACCTTCGCCCCATGGGGCTGCGGCCCTGAGCCCAGGCCCCAAGACCGCGAGCTCCTCGACCGCGCCACCGCGGACCTGCGCGGGAAGCTCGAGGAGCTGCTCGCCCTTGTCTACGTGGCGCATCCCACCCGCGAGGAGGGCACCGCCTACGTGGAGGGCATGGTGCACGCGCACCTCGAGGCCGCCCATGCTCCGATCCAGACCCGGCTCGGTCAGATCCAGGACGCGCTCGAGCAGCTCACGCGCGAGCGCCCGCGGATCGAGCAGGAGCTCCGCAACCTCTGGCAGGAGCTCGAGCGCCGGCCCGCGTACCACCTGCCCCCGATCCCCGAGGGGCACCATGCCGTGGGCCACGCTGATCGGTGGGTGATCTCCGCCAAGCCCGAGGAGGCGACCGAGCACGAGCTCGAGGAGCTCGAGCGCCGCGTGGCCATGCTCGAGCGCGGGATCCCCGAGGCCCTCGAGCAGCGGCTCCGCCTGCTCGAGCGCCGGCCCACGCTCGAGGAGCTCCCGTCCGTATTCGATGGGCTGCACCCCGAGGATCCGCTCGCCGCTGAGGAGCAGGCCGCCCGCGGGGCGCCGAAATGGCACGGCGTACCAGGCACCGGAGACCTGCCCGTGCACCGCGAGCCCACCACCGGGGACCCGCTCCCGGAGCTCGAGCCCACGATCGGCGATCCGCCGCCCGGGCAGGAGCCTCACACGGGGGACCCGGTGCCCAACCCCACCGAGCTCGAGGACCCGGCAGCGGTGCTCGAGCAGCTCGCCGGCGAGGACGATTCCCTCACCCGGCTGCGACACTCCCAGCGCCTACACATGCTCGAGCGCCGCGTGCGTGCCCTCGGCGCCTGGCACGGCCAGCTCGGCGATCGGGTGGAGACGATCAGCGAGGCGGTGGGCAAGGTGAAGGCCGATCGGCCGGTGCTCGCCCACGCCCTGGGCGGACGCATCGAGACCGTGGAGCGCCGCGTGGGCGCCCTCGAGGACGCCGCGCGCGAGGCCGGCGCCGAGGCCCTCGGGATCACCGTGGCCCAGGTGGAGCGGAACATCGAGCGCCAGCTCCGCGATACCTGCGAGTGCGAGCACGTGAAGCACGGCGAGGAGGGATGCCAGGGGCCGCCGGCCTTCGAGCATCGCACCGCCCTGGGCACCTTCCGGGTGTGCGGGGGATGCCTGGCCGAGCCTTGCATGCCTCTCGAGGTGATCCTGGACAAGGCACACCCCGCCCGCGAGGTGCGCCGCATCGAGATCACCTCGCACCTGGCCCACGCCATCATCGGCGCCGAGGAGCTCGCCGAGCTCGAGGGACAGGCCGCCGGGCACTATCACCGCGACGTGCCCAGGGAGACGCGCACGGAGCGCGAGCGCCAATGGCAGGAGCTCGTGGCCTTCTCGCGCGTGATCGCCGCCCAGCCCGCGCCCCAGCTCGAGCCCGCACCGTGTACGTGCGGCGCGCGGGCCAAGGGGCTGGACTGCCTCGAGACCTGCGCCTCCCTGGATCCCGAGCAGGCCGGGGGTGCGCCGTGAGCCGGCTAGCGCAGCTCCTCCGCGGTGCCTGGATCGGCCTCTCCGCCCCCAGGTACGTGGCGAGACTGTGGAACCAGGCTCGGCAGGATGAGGAGACCGCCCTGCGCGTGCGCGAGCTCGCGCGGCTCAGGTGGGGCATCGAGATCCCCGAGCACGACCTCGAGGGGCTCTGCGCCCGATCCGTCCATCCGGCCTCGGAAACGCTCCGAGGCCTCGAGCACGAGCTCCAAGCGCGATACGACCACGAGGCCGGCCGGATGCTCTACTGGCTCAAGGCCCTGGGCCTGGACGCGCAGCTCGCCGAGCCCGGGGGTGCGCCGTGAGGGGGGCCGGCTGGCGCGTGGCGCAGGACAACGCCCGGCGCCTCGAGACCGTGCGCACCCTGGCCTGGCAGCTCCACGGCCTCGAGCTCGAGGCCAAGCGGATCCGGGAGTACTCCACCGCAGGACCCGAGGCCGCCGGCCGGCGCCTCGAGGAGCTGCGCGTGCTGATCTCGAGCAGGGGCACGCCGGACGTGGAGCGCGAGCTCGCCGAGCTCGGCCTCGCGCCCAAGCGCGTGCCCCACCCGAGAGACGTGGACGGCCCGGGCCACCTCGAGGTGGTGGTGGACCTGGTGCTCCTCGAGGATCAGCGCGCCCAGTACCACCGCGTGGTGGTGCCCGGCGAGGATCTGCCCACGGCCCTGGTGCGCGCGGGGATCTCCGCGGTGGCCCTGCACGGCCCCGACATCGGAGCCACCCGCGCCCTGCTCCAGTGGGTAGGCTACGGAGCAAGGAGGGCGGGAGAATGACGAATCCCCACGCCCAGGCCATGCACGTGGTGATCTGCGCCGCGCGCCTGCTCTCGGTACTCGACATCCCCAAGGTGCTGCGCGAGGCCGACCGGGCCGAGGCCATCGGCCCGATTCTGGCGCCCTCGCTCTACCGCTCGAAGGCCGGCGCCCTCGAGCAGGACGTGGCGATCCTCAAGGCGGCCCTGCCGCTCTGGAAACTCGCGCGCGAGCTCGGCGCCCACCAGGTGGTGGAACAGCGCCCCGGCCACGAGGAGGTGCCCCGTTGAAGGTTCACATTTCCCGAGGGGCCGCCACGTGCTGCGGCCGGACTCCACGGGGCTGGAGCTCTTCCGACCTCACCACCAACCCCACCCTGGCGAGCTGCCGGCGGTGCCTGTATCTCTTCTATGTGGACGCCGCCACCAGGTGGTTTCGGGCGAAAGAGGAGTACGAGGCCGCCGTGGCGCGCCTGCGCGTGCTCGAGGAGGCGGGGCTGTGAGGTGGTGGAAGCTGCGCCGCGCGCTCCTAGCGACCGCGCGCGAGCTCTGGCCGCTCTGGCTCGCCCTGGCCGTCGTGCTCCTGGTGCTGCTCGGCGAGGTGCTGCCGTGACCGGCCGGCGAAAGGACACCGCCTCGGGCGAGCTCTTCGCCGAGCCCCTCCCGGATCACTGTAGGCCGGGAGCTCTGGACAGGCTGCGCCAGGAGGCCCGCTCCGAGCAGGTGCAGATCGACGGCCCGGGCATCGAGGCCCAGGACCGCCGGCGCCTGGGCAACCTCCTGGACCGCGTGGCGCGCCTGATGGCCGATGGCCGCTGGCGGACGCTGCGCGAGATCCAACGGGAGACGGGGGGCTCCGAGACCTCGGTATCCGCCCGCCTCCGCGACCTGCGCAAGCCCCGCAACGGGGCGCGCATCGTGAACCGCCGCCGCGTGCAAGGCGGCACCTGGCAGTACCGACTCGTGCCCAAGCAAGGGGGACCCCATGGACGTGCGTAACCTGCTCCAAACCTGCCCAGCCCGCCCAGCTCAGTGGGAGGGAAACACCGAGGACGGCCGGCCCGTCTACATCCACTACCGCCACGGCCACCTCCTGGTGCTCGTGGGCGAGCCTGGCGAGGGGGTGTGGGACGCCTGCGCCCGCGGTACCGAGATCCTCTCGGAGCAGCTCGGCGATCCCCAGGACGGCGAGCTCACCTGGGAGGCCATGCTGCACCGCCTGGTGGAGCTCGAGCTCCCCGAGGTGGCGGCATGACCTGGACCGCCTACCGCCAGGCCGATGGGCGCTTCGCCGTGTGGGACTCCCCGCGCGAGGAGCTCGTGGTCATAGACGCCACGCCGGCCGAGCTGATCCAGGAGCGGATTGAGCGCGTGCTCAAGCGCCTGCGCCCCGAGCTCGCCGCCGCCCTCGAGGTGGCCGAGCCCCTACCGCCGGCGCAGGAGCTCCGCCTGCCCGAGCTCCGCCGGGCCTGCGAGGCCCGGGAGGAGAAGCGCCCGCCGGCACCGCCGCGGCTCTCGCAAGAGCGCGAGCGCGCGCGGATCGCCGATCACCTGGACGCCGTGGCCAACCTCGTGCGCGGCGCCCATCCCGATCCAGACGTGCTACAGCGCGCCGCGCGCGCCGTGCGCCTGGGCTACTTCGCCCTTGCGCTCGACGATGATTCCCCCGAGGCCCGAGAGCTCCTCGAGGCCATGAGCCAACCCCAGGAGGCCGGCAACGGCCAGGAGTGACCTATGCAGCTCGAGAGAAGGAAAGACCCCGCCGGAACGGCCAGCGCGATCGAGCAGGCCGAGCGCATCCACCGCGAGCTCCAGGAGGCCCGCCGCTGGCGCCTGGTGCGCGCCGGCTCCCGCCTGATCGGGTGGAGCTCCGCCTGCCTCTTCGCGTGCCTACTGTGGGCCATGATCGCGTGGGCCGCCGGCTGGCGCGAGGTGGCCGGATACGCCGGCCTCACCGGCGTGAGCTGCCTGGTGGGAGTGATCGGTGGCGCCATCATGGCCGGCACCAACCGGCCCGGCCGAGCTCGAGCTCGAGCGTGGGCCAAGGGCGAGGACCCCGGCGACGTGATCCGCGTGCGAGCCCCCCGAGGATTCCGCGCCGGTGATCTCCTCGAGGTGGACGTGCGCAAGGGCACGCTGCGCCTCGCCGGCGAGGATCCGCTCCCGCCTGAGCTGCGCGAGGTGGACCTCACCGCCTACCGCGCCGGCGAGGGCTGATCGAGAACGGCCGCGGCGCGGAATCGAGACCCGGTGGGCTCGAGGGGTGCGCCGCGGCCCGGGCCGGCCCTTTCCCAGGCTGCGCCCGCTCCTGGTTTCCCCTCGAGCCCATCAACCCCCGCGCGCCGGGCCTTGACCCGGCGCGCTCCTGTTTCCACGCTCTCAGCATGGCACGCAAGGCATCATCCGAGCGAGGGGCCGCCAAGAGCTCCACGGACTCGGCCCCGCGCGAGGGGGGCCGGGTGCTATTCAGCTACCGCACCAACGTGGAGCTCCGCAAGGTCGGCGCCACGGTGCTCAAGGTGCACGAGGGGGGCGAGCTGCTCGACCTCGAGGTGCAGAAACCGGCCGAGGTGAAGGGCGCCAAGGCACCGGCCCCGGAGGTGCTCGAGCGCGTGCCGATGCACCTCGACGAGGAGCACAAGTGCAACACCTGGCGCCCGATCCCGGTGCCCACCGAGGAGACCGAGCCCGAGGGGTAGGCTCCACGGGAGGCCCACGTGGCCACCGCCCCGATCCAGTTTCGGGTTGAGACGAACGCCGCCCAGGTGCGGCGCCAGCTCCGCCACCTCGCCCAGGACCAGGTGCCCTACGCCATGGCCCGAGCTCTCGGGGACGTGGCGATCCGCGGCCGGGACGCCGCGCGCCGGGACATGCGCCGGGCCTTCACCGTGCGCAAGGGCAACCTGGAGAAGGCCGTAGGGCACGTCAAGGCCCGGAAAAAGGACTGGCCCCACAATCTGCACGCCGCGGTGACCGTGCAGGAATGGGCAGACTTCCTCGCCCACCACGTGACCGGGAAGCGCCGGCGCCCGCGGGGCAAGAAGCTGGCCGTACCTACCCGATTCGTCCACCGCAAGCGCACGAGCACCGGCCGCGTGCCCAAGGGCCTGAGCCCTCGAGGGACCATGGCCAAGCCCAGCGGCTACATCGAGGACGGCGCGATCCGCCGGCGCCGAGGGAAGCGCGCGCGGATCCGCGTGGCGATCCTGCACCACCTGGTGCCCTCGGTGAGGATCCGGCCCCGCTGGCCGTTCTACCAGCTCGTGCGCAAGGCGACACGGGGCCGCCTCGCTCCCGCCTATCGCCGCCGCATGCTCGAGGCCGTAGCAACCCGCAGAGCCCCTCGGTGATCCCATGGTGAGAATCCGCCGCACCTTCGGCCGCGAGGAGCTCCGCGAGCTCCAGCGGCGCGAGCTGCCCGTGGACGTGCTCTCGGCCCTCCTCTTCCTGCTCCTGGTGGCCGGGTGCTGCGCCCTTCCCGATGATCTCGAGCTCTCCTACGCCCAAGGCGAGCTCGGCAACGGATTCCGATGCGAGGACGAACGCGAGCACCACCTGGTGGGCCTCGCCCTGGTTTGGCACCTGAGACCGGCACCCGTGTACCTGGCCGAGCCTGCCTGCCGCGTCCACCGCCCCGAGCGCACCGGACTCCTCCCTGCGCCGAGCTCGCCCCTTCCACCTCCTGGTGGTGACAGTGGAGGGGTGGAAGAGACGACCCCAAGGGCCGCCGATTCTTCCACCCCTTCGTCCACGCCAGGAGCCACGCCACGCCCCGCTCCTGCGGCCTCCAGCCTCACGGTGGACGATTCGACTACCGGGGCCTCGGATCTCGTCCACGCTCCTGCGGCCTCCTGGAGCGCCCTGGCGCTCGAGCTCGCCGGCGAGCACCAGCTCGAGGGGTTGATTGGCCTGATCTGCCTGGCGATCGCCACCGAGATCCTGCGGCGCCTCGGTGTGATTCGCGTGCCCGGCCTGCCCGATCGCCGGCCCGGGAAGGGCGGCAACCCCCCCACCAACGAACCGCCGCCAGGGTGATCCCATGGGATGGTACGGAGACGAACCGAGCCGGTGGCGCCTGATCCGCGCGTGGCGCCTCGAGCTCCAGCGCCGGGGCTGGCACGGCTCACCCCGGAAGCTGGAGGACGTGGCACGCCGCAAGGCCGAGCGAGGGCAGCGCCCCCCAGGGGGTGAGCGGTGAGGCGCCCCGAGCCGGCCCGCGCCTCTGGCGCCCTAGTGGTGGCGAGCGTGGCCTGCCTGGCCGCCCTGGTGGCCGGCGCGGTGCTGGGCACGCCCCACGAGCTCGAGCCCGTGGCCGTGCCCCTCGAGCTCGACGCCTGCGAGCCCGAGCTCGAGGGGGAGGCGGAGGCATTCGACAATCCGGCACCACCGCCTGGGGATCCGCGGGATTGACTCAAGGCCCCGGCCCTCCCCTTCCGAGAGTGGAGGGATGCAAGACCCGAGCCACCAGGACCACGACGTGCGCGAGCTCTTCCGGGGCTGGCGCGATCGCGGGGACTTCCTCGAGGACGTGGCCGAGGCCATCCTCGACGGCGCGCGGCAGGCCCTCGAGGCCCACGGCACCGCGGGAAGTGCCCCCACCCCTGCCGGCGCGGCCGACGAGACCCCCCGGACCCCCCACCCCCCCCTTGGGTCCTTCCTCCCCCCCCACCCCCCTGGGGGTGACGCTGAGG
>Ga0180434_10001038_pt1 | contig 40700 bp, 55 predicted proteins | sample SS_ome_7_FD_132453 | JGI IMG/M metagenome (GOLD analysis project Ga0180434, IMG submission 132453) | Hypersaline lake sediment archaeal communities from the Salton Sea, California, USA - SS_1_D_2 metaG | ecosystem: Environmental > Aquatic > Non-marine Saline and Alkaline > Hypersaline >... | reverse complement strand
GTCGTACGGCGGAGGGCTGGGAGAATTCGACCCCCCTACCCCCCGTGGTCCATCTCCGACCGACTTTTCGCGTTGTGGCACGGAATGCAGGCACCTTGCAGGTTCTCCCAGTTCCAGAACAGCTCGTAGACGCCTCTGTGCGGCTGCTTGTGGTCTGCGACTTCGGAGGGCGTGATCTTGCCTTGGCTCTTGCAGAGCACACACAGCGGCTGCTCTCGGAGCAATCGCGGCTGCCAGTCGTACCGCCAGCGTGCCGAGTTGTACCATCGCCTCGCTCGCTCATACCATGGTGCCCTCTGACCTGTCGGTGCCTTTCGAGATTTCTTCTTGCACCGTTCGCACTTCCCGCGTTTGACCAACGCCGTGCAACCTGGCGTCGCACACGGTCTCATCGGTCACCATGGCTTGATGCTTGCCGTTCGGCGTCTTCTCTCAACCAGGCCACGTTCGAATCGATCCGTGTTATGGCAGCTTCAACCTGGCGAATCCGCTCGTCTTGTGAGCTGACCGTTTGCTCTACTTCCGGCAGACGTTCGTCCTCCAGATCGGTCAATCTCGTGTCGTGTGCTTCAAGGCTGTGGTCGATGCCCGCACGATCTTCGCTCACGTGCCATACGGCACCAAGCACAACGCCGGCAACGGACATGCTCGTGACCAGCACGGCGGCGATCGTCTTGCTCTTCAGCCTTACCAGAAGTTCTCTGACCATCTCAATTGACCTTCACTTAACCGGCCGCGGTCCGCCGCATGTCACTCACTTCCGTGCGAGCGCCACGCGGTGGAGTCGCGCCTCACGGCCGGCTGCCTCCGTGTTACTGTGGACCTTAACTCTACCGCTTACTTCTTCTCCTCGTCGTTCGGATCATATTGTCCGTCCGCGTTGAACGTCTCGCTACGCTGGCTCGGCATCAGGCCCGTCGGAATCTCGGCGCGGTTCGCTTCGCCGCCTTTGAGCATGCAGATCGAATGCAGCTCGTTCAGCAGGTGAAGCAACTGTACGGCCTCGGTCTTGTTGATCGTCGACGGCTGAGTGCGACTGTCGAGATTCGTGGCGGTGACCACGAAATTGTCCAGACCGGCAATGATCGATCGAGCGTGATCATTCGGGACCAAGCCAACGGTCGGCTGAGGGAAATCCGGATCCGCACCGGTCCAGTCGTACGTCAATTCCCCGTCTCGCGTCATCGCTGGCATGACGGCTTCGTCCGAATTGATCGACTTACCGTCAAAGGACTCTACCAGCCCCGTTTCCGTGTTCTTGGCATCTTCGAGTCGCTTCTTTCGCACAGCTTCCGCGTCGCTGGACGACACCGCGTACGTAATGCGTTTGACGGTCACGCACAACGCTTCCAGTTGACGCTTGAGGTAATCGTTGAAGGCATCGTTCCAGCCGCTCTGGCTGGTGAATTCCTTCCGCGGCGTAAGCTGCTTGCGGAAGGTCATCGTCTCGGAAATCAGAAAGTGGATCCCGCGGTTCGGGAACTGAAGAACGGCACCGGTAAATGTGTTTTGCATGTCACGCTCCTACTCTTCTTCTGGTTTGGTTGGTTTGACGATTTTGCGATAAAACTCTTTGCGGACCCAGCGGTCGATGGCATCGGCCGTCTCGCGGTGCCCAAGCATTTGAATGTGTCCCATCCGCAACCTGTCGACGGCCTCTCGATAGAGAAATCCCATGAGCGACTTGTGGAGGATGTTCTCATCCGTCGACTTGGGCAGCGCCTTGGGGATGCGATCAAGGAACCGTTTCATTACCCAATCATCGAGAGCGTCAGCAATCGCCTTGCCGTTGGCCTGTGGAAAGATCTCACCTTTCCGCAGCAGTTCGACGGCCGCAATGTACAGGTCCAGCTTGATAGCCTCGTGCTGCGAATTACCACCCGACGCCTCGAAAGTCTCGGCCCAGATGTTGGAGTAGTCCGAGTGCAAGTGTGGCAGCCTGGAGGTGGGCGTTGTCGATACCGCTTCTTCCGTTGCCGCGGCTGTCTGCTGCCTCTCCGGCTCCACAGGTGCCGTCTGTCGTCGACAACGAAACCAGCGCACAACCGAAGCGACGGCCTTCGCCACTTTGAAATACGCCCAAATGCCTCCGGCCGGCGGGAGTGTAACGCCAAGCCCGAAAAGCACAGCCTTGCCGACCATTGGGGCAAGGAAGTCGAATAGACCCCGCCAACTGAAACCACTATCAGGCACACGTGCTGAGGACGAAGCGGCTTCTTCATTGACGGTGTCCTCTTGCTTGGAAGCGGTGTCGGCGGAAGAGTAGCCTGGCGTCTGCGATCGCGACCCGGCCGCTGCCGCGGATTTCTGCGACGCGGGCCCCGGCCCGTTCTGTGGATCAGATTCAACGCCACTGTTTGCCGAAGACGTTCCGGTTGCGGATCGATCCGGCGTCCGTTCCGGCTGCGTACCGTCCCCTGCAGGCGGCATCGAAGGTTTCTGCGAATCAGGAGGGGCGTTGCGTGTGGATGACGCACCGGATTGGGCCTCCGGTGGAATGCTGAGAATGAAAAGATCGGAAATGGCTTCCAGACGCAACGGTTGCGGTTTCCGGTCATACGGACCGTGATCTGACGGCAACGCTTGCGGCTGTGGAGCTGGCGGCAGATCACGAACGGGCACGGGCTCCTCTTCCTCGTCGTCAGGCCCTGGCAGAAGTGGCACGGAATCCGCTGGATCAGGTATCGCCGGATCGCAAGCACGCCCGACAAACAGACCTCGAAGATCCGTCTCCGACAGTTCTCCTTCAACGGTGAGACGGCGTTGGCCGTTACTGAACACAACGAAGGCCGGAATCGCGGTAACACCGAGCCATTTCGCTCGAATTCGATCTTTGTCGAAATCCCGTGTTTCGATCGGATACCCTTCGCCCTTGAGCCTGTCGACGATCGGCTTCATCCGTTGACACGGCTTGCACCACGAGGCGGAGTACTCGATTAGATAGACGTTTCCGCCGAAGACCGAAGAGGGCCACAAAGCGAAGATAACGAACAGCGCGCAAACACGGCCGGCGGCGGCATCCATGCCCCCCATGCTCGATCCCTTTGAGCATCCGCCAGCCGATTGTCTCATGCGTGCCTCACTTCCACCGATACGGTGGCACAATGATGTTCTGTTTCCGGGCAGCTCGAATGAGCGCGTTCGGGTTCCAGCCTGACACGTTGGTGGTTTCGAAAAGGTCGAATCGCGACCAGGCCAGCGCGACAAGCTCCGAACAGAAGAGCGTCTCCAGATCCTCACGGCCGTACTTCCACCGTCGGATCATGGCATAGATCATCGATCGTGAACGAACTGCCCCGAGATAGTCGTAGCCACACTCGTTCTCGACCAAATCAACCAGGGCAATGTTCAGTTCCCGAGTCATTGGCGGCCCAATAGGCACTCGTAGCGGATAATGCCACACCCGGCCGGCATACTCATTCACACGCCTTTTGATCGGCTGGAACTGCGCGCCGTTGACACGTTCACCGCGAATCAGGCACGGCTGGCTTGCCATCGTGGTCGATTCGGCCAGGCATATTCCGTGCTCTGGATGTTCGGTCACGATGGCAATGTGAGAGATTCCCCAGCGAGGCCAACCGAGCGTACCCAGGTTGATCGCGTCGGAAACGAAATCGGTACCAGAGAAGCCGATCGCATCCCCGGGCCGTGGATTTGGTTCAGCCGGCGTCATTGGTCTTGGATCCGTGACACAGACACAAGCGAGCGCTTGCCGTGTGCTGGAAGAGCTCAGCACGAAGACGGAGCGTCGCAACCTTCCCTTATGCGACACTCACCGGGAACATACTACACGAATCACGACGGCCACGCCACAGGAACGACGGGGTGAGTGTCGCTTTTTCCGTGACGTGGCTCGTCGCGTATTCTGTGGTCCTCATCGCCGATTCCGTCGAGGACGGCCCCTAGAACTCTACGAACCCTTGGCCGTTCCGGCGCTCTGCTCTTGCGATTCAAGCCACGCCAGAACGTCAGGTCGCCATTCGAGAGTTTCCGCGTCGTCGATCTCCTCGCTAACCTCTTCCTCGTCCTCGTTCGGTGGCGTATACGTGCCGTACTCCATGATCTCGTCGAGCATGTTCAGGAAGTCGATAACGCTCTGAAAATCCTCCTCGGTCGCTTTCGCCATTTTCACTTCGACCCTCTTTCCCATTGCTTACCCCCTCATTAGTAAGTGCGTAGTATACTCAGTCCTCAGCAGGGACCGTGCTTTTGGATGTGCTTAATGAGCATTGCTTCCGTGCTCTCTTGTCGCCTCTTCCATTCATCTCGTGATTCCTCTGCTTCCTTCAGCCACCGTTGCAGCGTTCGCACTCTGCCGATCAGTCGGTTGACTAAGTGCTTTCGGCTGTAGGATCGCCAGGAATACTTCTCGGCCTGCGCTTCGACTTCCGCTATGGTCTGCATGTCATCCTCCAGCGCCGAGTTCTTTTGAGACGTAGCGGCGGGTGCCGGAATCGAACCGGCGTTTGACGGCCAACATGACCGCCTGGGGAACCATCTTCCGCGACCCCGCCGAGTTGTTCACGACTTTCCGTTAAATTGGTGTGTTCGCTAGTGCGGAGTCCTCTTTGAACACGGCGTCATGCTGCCTTCCGATGTTCTGTTTCCTGTTCGGCGTCGAACGGCTGGCGTACTCCGTCCAGAGCTTGGCTTATCAATTCGTCTCGGTTGACGTAGTGCTCCATGAGGACGTCGCCACGGGTGTGTCCAGCAACTACGCGTGCAACCTCGATGTCTTCCTTCGCCACTTCATTCAGCAACGTACGGCGGAGGCCGTGGAAGCCGTTGCCCTTCTGGTCTGTGATTCCTGCCTTCTTCCAGAGCCACGCTCTCCGGTCCTGAAGCCACCGATCTGACTCCGGGTAGTTGGGCCAAGGAACGATCCTGTCGTACCCGGAGTCCCTGAGCACTTCGATAGCCTCTCTTGCGAAGGAGTTCACGTAGAAGCGTCGGAACATCCTGCCGCCCTTGTAGGCCCACGCTGGCACGCTCAACCACCCCTCGTCGTCAAGCCATGCCCACTCAGACTTCATGATCGTGTCGATTCTCATTCCGGTGTTGTATGTGTAGAGAATCAGTGCTCTCCACCACGTTGGTGGATGGATGTTCGGCAGCCTCGGACTCCCTGCGTAATCACAAGCTCGGAGCCAGGCTTCGATTTGCCGCATGGGGAGCATCTTCGGATCGCCCTGGACAACCTTGGGCCGCGGAATCCTCGGAAGCGGTCGCTTGAACAACCCAACAGCCATATCGTGATCTGGGGTCTGTGGTCCGGCGAGATGGAGAATCGTTTGCATGTGTACGATTCGCGTCTGTTGTGTGCTGGGAGCCATGTTGCCATCGCGGCCGGGAAGCGTCTTCAGTCCCATGGCGAACTTCAGTACCGTTTTCCGGGTGATCTTCTTCAGGGGCGGATCCCCCGTGAACCTCCGCCAGTATTTCAGGGCGATCTCATCGAGGTCGATTGTTTTTGGGGACAGATCCATAGCTACCCTGCATGTCGGTTTAACGTACTGGTGATAGAACTGGGTAGCGGTCATCTTTTTGCGCAGTCGCTTTTTCATCGGTGTATCTCTCGTTGCAGATCATCGTTCGTCGCTCCATCGGTTCGGTAAGTTCCTGCTTGCCTCAATTCCTGATCGCCCTACTAACGCACGCGTCATCGCTCGTTGACTCTTCCAAGCTGCTTGGCTCGCCATTGCCTGCGATTCCGGATCCCAGTGAGCACTTCCTCCAGGAGTACTTCCCCGCCACGATCGGCGATACTGCAGGCGATGTCTTCCGCCATCGTCAGCAGCTCGGCCGGATCGACGGCCGCGGCTCGACGCTGGATAGTCTCACGGCGCCGCGATCGTGTTTCCCGCTCCCGGAAGTCCTCGCCAACGAAACGGCCATCGTGAGGCCATTCCGGCACGCCTCGGTTCGACCACAGCGATTCGACGGCCGGTCCGCCACGGGTACCGCAGATGTAGTCGAGGCGGTACCAGTCGGAGAGCATCCGGTCATACGATTCGCACCGGTATCCGGAGATCAAGACCGCACACGGCAGTTTGACAGCCAGGCCAAGCATCACATCATGCTCCTCGGCTGTCAGCACGTGTTCGTACCTTTCGCGGCTCTTGAGCGTGCTCGGGTGGTACGGCGGATCGAAGTACGCACACCAATCGTCTTCGATCGGTGCCGTCTCAACGAACCGGAACGCGTGTTCGTTGATCAGTTCGACCGTCGGGCATGCGCGCCGGATCTTATCGCCTTCGCCGGCGATAACGGCCGCGTCGACCTCCACCACGATATTTCGCTCTGCGGGCAGAATGTGCCGTGTCACGGCGGCCGAGCCGCCGAACAGTTCGACCAGCACACGGTGGCGTGGAATGTGGCTGATGATCTTCTGCCACACGCCGGCGCCGTCTTTTCCGCCTGGATAGCTCATCCCTGCTTGTCCATCCACTCCTGGATTGTCTTGGCGACGTACGCCTCATTGATCGTTACGCCGGCCTTGTTCATTCCGGCGTAGCTCAACGACACCCAGCCACGCGTACCGGGGCACGAGCACGGCCGCTTGATGAAGTTGCGACCCTCGCACGGCATCACCGGATGCAAGCCGTGTCCGCAGTTTCGGCATGTTGCCGGCTCACTCATTTCGTTTCCTCGATCTCTGGAACCTGTCTCACACGTAGCCAACTCGGCCACCAACGCCAGGCACCTTGCTTGGGGTCCTTGCTGTAGTCCCTGATCCAAGTGGCCAGCGGACCGTCCGGTGCGTCGGAGAAGTCGCTGTCATACGCCTTGGTGCCGAGCTGCTTGACAAAGCACGGCGTATCGCCGGCCTGGCACTGCTCGGTGATCCGAAAGACCGCCTTGATGTCGCAAGGCGGAGCCTGCTGGCCGCTTGCCCCGCCCACAATCACCCAGTCCAGGCCACCGGGAGCAAGCCAGTTCCTGGTCTTGTCGCCGTCGAAGTTGTGATGCACCTTGATCGGCTCGATAAGCGGCTCGAGCGACGCGAAGAGCACTGCCGGCCGTGTGTTGATGTCGGCCGCCAGCCGATGCACGAGAGCATGCACACGAGCGTCAAACGTCGCCTGGCACGTTGCCGAGATCCCCAGCCACACATTCGACGGCCAGAGCGAATCGAACTCACGCGTCCACTTGGCGACGAAATCAGCCATCCGCGTCGGCCATTTTGTGAGCATCAGCCAGGCGTGTGGAGACTGGGTCATTTGCTCGAAAGCCGGCATGAGCTGACGGAGTTGGTCCTCGGTTGTTGCGGGCGAGAACGCGTCTCCCATGTCGTTCAGGAAGATCATCCGCGGCCGGCCATTGAGCCAGGGCTTGAACGGTCGCGTCGTGCCGGTCAGATCCGGCCATTTCAGCGCACCGTCGAGCCGCTCGAGGAATAGCTCCGGCTTGTTGAAGTCCGCCGGCCAGCCCTTCTGACCGGCGTACCTGCCCACCAACTCCGCGGCATAGCAGATATTCGGAAACAGCTCGCACCCGGCGCATCCAACCAGAATGTTGAGCGTCGAGTCGCACCATTCGATTTTCGTCATCTTGCCCATCACTCGTCATCCTTCGGTAGTTTGGTCCAAGCCGGCGCCGCGGCTCGAAATTCCTCACGCGTCATCGGTCGCGATTGCTCGGCCGCCGTGGGATCGCTCCTTGGCAGTCGTTCCCGAACGGCTCCGAGCAGCTTGGCGAAGTGCGGGACCTGGAACATCCGTCTCGTGAACTGGGCAGCAGGCTTCTTGACTCGTCGGCCTTGTCGGCGCCGGTCGATCGGATTGCCGACCGCTTCGGCCCACGCCTCTTCCGGTATCAGGCCACGCCGAAACAACACGTACGATCGTCGGATGATCGATCGATCTTCGGCAAGCTGGTCGCGATCGCCGGCCGGTTCGAGCCCGACTTGCCTCCACTTCCGTTCGATGTCGCGGAGGGCCTGGCCGGCCTCCGCGGCCTCCTCTTCCGCGACCGGCTGGCGTGCCATTTCCAGCACTTCTCTTGAAAGAACTCCCTTCGTCCCTGTCGACTCGTCTTCGTCTTCGACTTCGTCGTCGACTGCGTGCGCCCGCACGCGCGTACGCGTATATGAGGTGTGTTCCGCAGGTTTAGGCGCTTCCAATAGCGCAATCGATTGTGATTTTGGTTCTGAAATCACAATCGATTGTGATTTCGTTCCTTGTTCGTCCGGCTCCTCGGAGGGGGAAAACACGCGGAGCGAAGTCGGCTCCTGGGGGAAGAGGCTGGCCTGGCGATCGACGTCCGGAGTCACGGCCACTCGTGGCCGGCGAGCCTTCCGCGGCTGCTCGGCCACCGTCTCCGGCGATCGGATGTCGATGACCAGGTCATCTCCCCACGGCCCCCCGCCCCTCTTCTTGATCAGCTCAATTTCCGCCAGGCCGGCGAGCTTACGGCACACGGCCCCTTCGCTCATTCCACGGACGTTGGGAGCCCTCCGCCTCAGCTCGGCCGCCAGGTCACTCTGAAAGCCGCACACGAGCCTGCTTTGGCCTGGCTCACACATTCGGCAGAGCATCACGTACAGTTCGATCGACACGGGTGTCAGGCCACGCCGCTTGAGCGGCGCCGCGTTGTCGCTCAAATACGCGTCGATATCCCTGGACGGGTCGAAACTGATAACCTGTTCGATGCTGGCAGCCATGCCACTACGTTCTCCAAATCAACTCGGCGGGTTTGTCGTCGATGTCCAGGAATCACGGAGCTCCGTAGAACACCGGCACGTTGCCTTTCAAGCCGCCATTCAGGTCTTTCTCGATGTCCTTTTGAGCAGCATCCAGGGCAGCCTGGATGGCCCCTGGCTGAGGTGCCAGCGTAATGGTCCTCGCGTTCGGGTCGGCATCCAGTTCGATGAGGCACTGAATGTCATAGGGCTGCTTGGCCCCATCGGTGTCGTAGAGTGGCATCCTGAGCATGTACTTGTCGGGCAAGCTTTCGACTCCATCGACCTCGGCACGGATCGAGGCTCCCAGTTTGTCGGCGCCACGGTTGTGCTCGGTGGTCATGTTCTCACCGTGAGACCACTGCAACTTCCGAAACTGGGCCACGAAATCCTCAGGAACTCCAAGCTCGAGTTTGAGGCAACGCACGAACTCTCGTTGATTGAGCGGAGTTCTGTCGACCTTTCGCAGCGTCTCCAACTGCCGCGATGGCGTCAGCTCGCACTTGACGGTGTCGCGTCGATCACCATCATCAAAGATCCCGACGACGCGGAATCCGTCATGCCACACTGTTGCCGTTTGAGATTGACCAGAGTCGGCCGGCAAGTTGTTCACAACTTGGCAGAACGCTTCAATCGAGCTTGCCTTGTGCGTTCGAATGGCTGGCGGTTTGGCGATCTGAATCACCTCATTGCCAAGCCTGATGTGGTGTGCCCGCGGATCGTCAATGTCCAGGACTTGAGCAATTGCCGCATCCTGTGCGGTCTTCTGAATGAGCTGAATGGCTTCTGACGAAATCATGAAAGAGTCCTTTCGAGGGGAAGTGGTGAAGGTAGCAAGGCTCCGATGCCGCTACTCGTCGTCTTCGATAAACGATGTCTGCTTGTGATTTTCCGGCGAGTGAGGCGAGAACACGGCCGAGCCGTTGTGCCGAACGCCGAAGTCCAGTTCGTTTGTCTCGTAATCTGGCAGCTTCAGCTTGGCTTTGGCCACGGCTTTCGTGCCCTCACACGTGATCGACTGCCCGTCCACGTGTGGTGTCGGCTTGAAGATCAAACCGAGAGTGAGGACACGACCCCGGTTGTCACCGGGCCGGTCAATGCAATCTCGGATGGCTTGCTTGATGAGCATGTCCACCGCGACACCAACCGCTCCATGGCTAAGATCCGACATTGAGGAAAGCGTGAGTTCCTTTAACTCCATGACAATTCTCCAATCATCTCGATAGTCATTCCGGTTTGATCCGATCTGTCTCCGGTCCGATTTCGGCGAGCACGGCAGCCGGCCCACCGATAACGATGAGGGCACGAGCTCGCCGCGGCTCTCGTTTGATCCAGCCTTTCTCCTCAATCCGGCGCAGGTGATCGCCGATGACATTCGGCTTGCAGCCTGCCCGCTGGCTGATCTCTCGTATTGATGGCGGGTACCGCCGCGCCAACAGCAGCTCACAGATCGCCGTCATCACGGTCGTTTGTGCTGCCGTCAACGGCCGCTTTTGGTCTGTTGCTTGAATGCTCACAGCCCGCCCTCCGCAAGCAGCTTCTCCAACTCATTGGCGTCGGGCGCCACGACAGCCTTTCGCTCGGCCAGGTCATATGCCACATTCACGTCGACGGCGGACGTCACTCCTTCGCAGACGAGCTCCCCGGCTTCCTCACGTGTGAAGCGGCCGGCTATGTCGAGATTGGCCGTGTAGCCTCTCGAGTTCGGCATATACCAGACCAGCTCATCTCGGCCCCGCGACCACTTCAGCGAGAGGATCAGGAAGAGCTCCAGCGGTGGGGCCTCTTGGCGTAGCTTGTGGATGCACCACTTGTTCACACTCGTCCCATGCTCGTCGGCCTCCAAATGCAGCCGATCAAACAACTCTCGCGGCATCCGAACCGTAACCACCGGCTTCCGACCCGGCTTCTTCCGGCAAAGTTTCGGTGTGTCGCTCATCAGACGGCCCTCGCTTGTTACTACGGCTCTGCCGGCGCCGAGACAAAGGACACCGGCAGAGCCTTTCCTGGGGTGACTGTGCTGTCGAAGTTGCGGCGGCCGGATTCGAACCGACGACCTCCGGGTACTGAGCCCGACGAGCTAGTCCACTGCTCTACGCCGCGGATTTCCTAGGCAAAACGTTGAGATGTCGGTGGCTTCAGGCGTTGCACCTCCTTCCTAGCTCGAACCGTCGCCGGCATCCGAACCGGCGGCCTGGTCAACGAGCTTCTGGCGTACGATCGGAATCTCCCTGGGTGCGTCGATCCCAAGGCGGTCATCGCCGCGGCTGCTCTTCTTGAACTTCACGACGATGTCCCTTCCGATTAGCACTTCGTCGCCATCCTTGACGCCCAGTACAAGCATTCCCATCCATGGTCTCCTTTGGTTCAAATGTCACACTGTTCGCAGATCAAACGCTCAACGTTGGATCTGTTGCAGTCCGCAAGCACACTCTTTTCGTCGTGCCCCATCTCAAACAGCCAATCCTCCACGTGACCGATCGCCACGATCACATCGGCCTTGGTTAGCTCGTGCTCAGTCAGGGTGAGCACTGCCAGCAGAGCGTTGGCCGCGTCGGCAATCTTCCGTTCCGTATCCGATGTCGTTTGTCCTCCACTCATCAGCCGGCCTCCGCGTAGCATTGGCAAAGTGCCCTGGCCACCGGCGGCGAGACCGAGTTACCGATCTGCCTCACTCGATCCGCCTTGGTGCCAAAAAGGGCGTAGTCCTTGGGGAAGCCCTGCGCCGCGGCCAATTCGTCGACGTCCAACATTCGAAAGCCGATGTCGATTACGCCGAGTTCAAACATGGTCGCGATCAGGGATTGCGCGGCTTCGGTGCCGTTGCTGTTGAGCAGGTACCGAACCGACGGGAACGATCGGTTCCATTGCATGCTGGCACACGCCAGGCCGAACCGGTCCCGCGTGGTAATCGTGTCGAGCGGTTCACCAACGGGCTGGGCGCCGGCCGTGCCGTAGTATTTGGTGAGGAACGGCAACACCAGCGAGTGGCCGTTTTTGGTCGTCAGAGTGGCGATCGGCTCCCGCGGCGATCGCGAGCGGTCGTCAACGCCCCCGTGATTGATCGCCAACAGGTAGGGAGCCACCACGCCATACCGGTTCTGCGTGTCGAGCGTCAGCAACGGCGCATCCACGCTGTAGTTTCTGTTCGGTCCGTCCGGTCCGTTGTGATACTGCGTGATGAACGGAACGACGATCGCGTGGTTCTCACGAGCCGCCACGATCGTCGGCACGGTCTCCGTGATTCCCCGGGTGAGTCCCGGGCACCGGCCCATCGCCTTCATCTGAAAGGGCACAGCCAGACCGTGATGAGTACCGCCGGCCGTGATGGTTCCCAGCGGCGATGCCGTTCCGTGCACGGTGCCACCGGTTCCGACTCCCGCCCGACTGCCTCTGAGCTTCACCAGGAACGGCTCCGCCCCACCGCCAACGAACTTCCTCAGGCCGATCTCGATCCGCTTCAGCGTCTTGTCAGCTAGCGGCCTCTTTCGTGCGAAGATCGAGGGGCACGGCTTCGTCCAATCGATGATCTCGTGTGCCGGCCGCCACGATGATTTGGGATGGGTGATCTCCGGCCACGGGATATCCGCTTTCCGCCGGCCACGCCTGGCGACGATGAAAAGCCGCTGCCTACTCGTGGCCGCTCCGAAGTCGGCCGCGTTGAGAACCTGGTGGTCAACCTGGTACCCCAGCGATTCAAGCGACTTGACCCACTGCCGGAAGATTTTGCCCTTCTGGCTCTTGATTGGCCGGCCGTTGTTGTCGATCGGCCCCCAGTCACGGAACTCCCTCACGTTCTCCACGATCACCCACTTCGGCCGCTTGGTTTCCGCCCAGATGATTACGTGCCACGGCGTGGCTCTCTTCTGGTCGCAGATCGGCCGGCCGCCCCGTGCGATCGAGTGATGGGTACACTCAGGCGAAGCGAGCAGCATGTCCAATTCGGGAAGCGTCCGATCGTGCCTCGGATCGATATCATCGATCTTGGCGCAGATATGCCGCGTTTCCGGGTGGTTCTCTTGGTGCGTGTAGATCGCCGTGCGCCAATGGTTCACGGCAAGCACAACGTCAACGCACCCGGATTGCACGGCTCCAGTAGTGAACCCGCCGGCGCCGCAAAACAGATCTGCCGCTCTCAAACGCTTCATATCACCGCACTCTCGGAAAATGGACGATCTCACCCACTGCCGCCACGTGGATCCCATGCCAAACGGGATCGTTGTGTTTCCGATCCACACGCAGATCGAACTTCTTTCGGAACTTCGACACGGCCGCGGCGGCCGTTCGAACGACGAACCCGGCAGCGTATCCGTGCCCGGTCACCCGGAACGGGACTTTTCGTTGCTTCCTGCTCACTCCACGTACTCCCTAAAAAGCTCATTGAATCGGCGGAGGAACAACTCTTCCGCGGTCAGGGGAAGGACTATCGGAACACCCAGCGGCTCGGGGTAAGCGTCGGTATCCGGCGCACCGAAAAGGTCTCTTGCTTCGCGAGCCATTTCCATGTCGTCCGCCTTCGTCACGGCTGGCGGAATCGGCCACGGCAAGCCAAATCGAATGCTGATCGCCCTCAGTACGCGACTCTCCAACACATCGAACGTGTGGAGCTTGAAGGAATGGCGGCCAGCCGGCACACGCACGAGCAGACGCTTCTTGAGCGGCCGTGGCACGTCCGGCAGAAAGGCCTCCGCGGCGTCATGCATGAGGCCCCACTGGGCTTCCACACCCGTGAGACGCTTCGAAACGCTCACACTGTGCTCGGCCACGGTCAAATCCGATTGACCACTCCATCGGAACTTCCGAGCCACGCCGGCGGCGATGTCTTCGATATGGAAGGTGTCCGGCTCGGGGCGCCACAGGCAGATTCGACTGCCGGCATTGGTCGGAATGATCAACTCGTCTTGCATCATGGCTTGGGCTCCTTCAGACCACGCGTTTCTCCATCGGCAGCGCGTTCCACAATTGCTGCTTGGTTCGCTTCTTCACCTTCGATGCTGTGAACGGAGTCCGCTCGCCTGTTACGCCGTCCAGCACGATCGGCGAATCGGCGGTCAACTGGACCGTCACGTTCCCGCCGTGCAGACGCGGCTTCTTCGTGAATCGCCGCTTGTATTCCGCGGCCGCTTCGCGTGCCGACTTGGCCTCGATCTTCACCTCGACGATAGCCTTGCCGACCACCACGAACGGCTTGGTTTTCGTGGGAGCCGCTGCCTTGCGTTTCTTCTTGGCCATCTCTTTCCTCAATCACAAAAGGGCCACGGGGGCCGGTCTCCTTCCAGCACCGCTTGAGCGAGCTCGGGGGATGAGCCCTTCGCCGGCGGCATGACTCCTGCCATCCCCGTGGGTTGTGGTCTCTCCCACCGTCACGACTCCGCTCCTCAGACAGGCCCTACCAAACGATTGGGCTTTCGCGGGGCGTGCCCCTAATTACCGGTTGTCGTCATCCTTCATGGCGTCGTTCCCATGAGGCTCCGCTGGTGGCTTAGTGGTCTCGTCTCACCAGACGGGCCATTTCCGGCCCACACGTCGCAGGCCGGGTAGCCGTGGCCCTCTTCTCAGGGTTGGTAGTTCGGTTGGGCACGTTGCTCCAAGCAGAGAGGGCGGGAATCGAACCCGCGTTACAGATCACCGATCTGCCGAGACTCCAGCTCCTCGACCTCTCTGACGTTGTTCCTCTTCACGCTCGAGCCGGCGGGCCGGGTTCTTATCGTCGTGATCGCCGCCTTCGTTCGGCTGGTCGTCAAACTGCATCTTGCAGTCGTGGCAATAGAACATCCGATCGCCGGCCTCCGACACGTCTTTCCGCCTCTTGCACTTCGGGCAGCTCGGCAGTAGCGGGCTGTCCTCGCCCTTCCGGCACACCTCGACGTGACTCAAGGCCACGGCTCCGCGGCAAGTGTCGATGAAGATGCTCGGCGTATGGCCTCCAAGCAGGAAGGCCTCCGAGGTGGTTTTGCCGGCCTGGCCGTCGCCGTCGCCCTTCACGCCACGCCAGTACCGAACCGGAGTGCCGATCGCGTTCAACCCGTTGAAGGTCTGCACCTCCGATTTCTGCCGTCTCGTGCTCATGGTTTCCTCCGCGTCTATCGCTTCTCTCCCCACGGAACCAACCGCTCGATAACGAAGATGGTCAGAACCGCGGTCAGGATGATTGCTGCGAACTTCACGCTCCCTGGCTCCTTGCTACTTCCGAGCTCGCCGGCGCCGCCGTCTGGTCTCAACCAGGGGCGACACTCGAACCCAGGCCATTTCGCCGCGGCCCACGGAAGTCAACACGACCGACTTTCCCTGCCAGTCGTCCGTCTCATCGCCGAACGCCTCTTGAAGCACGCTGGCGTTGGTCGGGTTGAGCCTCAGCCGGCGTTCGTCGTCGAGGAAGTACAGATAGGCGGTCGGCTCGGCCTGGTCGTCTTCGTACTCCAGATCCACGCAATCGATCCGCTTGCGGTGGGGTCTGCCCCCGAGCGTCTCAGCCCGGATGTTCATCGCTCCAAAAACACTGCTGATCTTCATCACGGCTCCCTATGGTTTAAGATGCGCCGGCGGCGCTGGACTGCCGGCGCATAGAAAAAGCTCGCGACGGTGTTGGAGGAACGGTGACCGCTCCACGTTGCGAGCTTTCTTGGGGTTGAGATCATGAGTTCGGTCATCGTTGTTTTCCTCCAACGGTGACCAAAATAGCAGGGCAAATGGCGGATCTTGGGCGCCACCTGGAGAAAGCCCGTTGTGTGTGACTCACGCGGCGATCTTTGATACTGGCAGGGGCGACGGCATCACAACGAGGAAAGCCGGCGGCGTTGAGTGCCACAGCGGCGCCACCAGATGCGCCACCAACGATGCGCCACTTTGGGGTAAAGAGGTTACGTCATCGCCATGACTGGCGTGTACGTAGTGTGGCGTTGTGTGATACTGATGCGGCGGGGGCGAACACTGGAAATGAGGTGCCCCGTTCCGGGGTTGAGGGTTCGAGTCCCTTGCCCTCCGCTACTTTACGTCAATAGGCGCATCTGGAAAATGGCCTCGCGCCACCAGATGCGCCACCAGCGATGTTCAATTTTTGCTCTTTGGCAACTCATCGCGTTCCCCACAGCAAGCCAGCGAGTTCATCCGCTTCTCGGGTGTTGTAGAAGTCCTCGGTGGTTTCCTGGTCGGCATGACGCATGAGGATTGAGGCAATCTTCTTTCCATACTTGGCCTTGGCCCAGTCGAAGAAGGCCCGACGGATGTCATGCGAGGTGGCAGGCGACGGCACGACCTCGATGTCTCCGGCACGATGGATCAACTCCTTGGTCTTCTTGTCGTACTTATCCTTCTTGTGCCGTTTAATTCGGGTTCCAGTGATGACACCTGCCTTTTCGGCAATGTCCCTGATCCGGTCACCGAAACGCTTGACGGACATTTGGCCGTCCTTCCCCTGAATCGGAAAGACGAAACCCTTACGAACCGGCGTATCGGAAATGATTTCCCACGCCTCGGGTACTAGCGGGCGAACCTGCCGCTTGTCGTTCTTCTGCGTCTCAAAACGGATCACTGGCCGGTTTTCCTGCAGCCCGGAGAGGTTAGATAGATCCGCGTCGTCGCCGCCGACAACTCGCTTCGCTGCACCAGGATCCCACGAGAGCTCAAGGATCTCACTGATCCGGAGCCCCGTGTAGTATTGCCCCAAGAGAGCTCTGCGGAAGTTTCGCCAGTCGTTAGGCCGGACTTCCGGGATTGCCTCAAGCATGGCCTGAAACTGCTTGGGCGTCACTGAATCGGAGCGAGGCTTTCGTTCCCACTCGACTGCGATGTACGGCATTTGCTTCAGGTGTCGTTTCTTGCAGGCCCAAGACAATGCAGCTCGGAGGCGTGCCATGTAGGTTGCCTCTGTGTTCACGGCCAGTTTCTCGGCATCGATCTTGGCAATTAGCGCATCCAGGAACCGGTCTATCCACACATCATTGCATTGATGAATTGACCGAACAGGGCATTTTTCTTCCACAAACCATTTCACCGTATGCCAGCCTTCCAGCGACTTCGGCGCACGTTTCTTCAGATGCTGCTTCTCGTATTGCTTGCAGAACGTTAGCCATGGAAGCCCTCCGACGACGCTCCCTGACTCAATATCTTCGGCCAGTTGGGCAGCGAGTTCCCAAGCACGTCGCTTCTGACGTGTGCCAAGTGTCTTCTGCCGGCGACGGCCAGATATCGGGTCGGACCACTTCACAATGTACCCAGCCGCCTTCCGGCGACTAGTCTTGAACGGGGCGGTCATTTTCAGGCTTTCCATGGCGGACGTTGGACGACTCATTTCGCTTTGCCCTCCTTACGATCCTTCCGGCCGGAGTTGTCGTCTGCCCACTGGGCGATCTTGCCCCACCGGAAAATGTAGCGATTCCCGCGTATTGCGACGTCTTCTTCCATATCACCGAGGATGTTCTCGATCACACACCGCCGGCCCAAATGCAGAAAGGCCGCGGCGTGAAGTTCGGTCCCCACATGGGCGGGGTCCATCCCGAAAACACCAGAGTTGCGAATTGCCTCGATTTCCAAATCCATTGCTTCTATGGCCATTGGGATTTTTCCTCAAATTCATTTGACAACCCCTGGATTGGCCGGTAAATTGGCGTACGATCTACGCAGAGGGCCAATCGGGGCTTTCGAACGGTCCTTTGTTGTGAGTCAGGTCACGCTTGCCGGTCTACTTTCCACGGTGTTCCGGCGACAGATTAGCTCGCAGTCACAGGCCAATCGGGTTGCAACGATTGGCCTTCCTGCATTCTTGGCAAAACTCAGCTCATAGGCTCATCTCCTGGCATCGCCGGCGAGAGAAGGCGCGCGGGTTCTCCGCAGCGCAGAACCACGGGAACGCAAAAAGAATGGCGCTGAGAATGCGCCATAAAGCACAAGCTGCTGGAGCTTCCGTGCATGGGCCTGATCCGTGCATTGGCAGCGAAGGTAGAGCCGGGGGGGCCTGGTAAGCCCGCGACCGGCGTTTTTCGTGCGCTGGTAAGACGTACTTCAAAACGCCCATCATACTTGCCTGGGCGGATTCGTCAAGCACCGCCCCGGCATAAGGGGTTTCGGAAGTGCTTGCACCGCAGGTGGTTGCGGAGCCTGAACAGACTGGCAGCGACTCCTTGTAATACAGGAAACACACTACATTGTCATAGTGTGCCGCGTGCGGTAGCGTGGAAGAGAGGCAGTCACGAACAAGATTCAGAGGAGACAGATCTTCCATGTTGCGACGCGGGTGCGCAAAAACACCCCGGCTGGCCACCGCCAGGCCTCTCCCAGGGAAGAGGTGAGATGCGCACGCGCACCCCACGACCAACCGGGGCGCGTACGCTCCGGAGGTCCCTGGGGAAGCCGCTGGCGGTCGGCTATGTCCATCAATGTACGTGTTTGGGGATTGGGGGGCAATGCTCTCCAACCCAACCGGTCGCGCTGGCGGCCGTTGCTGAGATGGCCGCTGGTTGTGGGGGCGTCGAGGTGCGAACTCGACGTTCCCCGCGGCCGGCCTGAAAGACGCGATACTACCGGCCAACTTATCACCCGGTGCGAACAGTGCAACACTTGTGGCACCGGATGGTAAGGGATTCAGGCAAAACCCCCTGCCAGCGAAATCGTGACAGATCGCTCCGTTAGATACTCGGAGTGTGGTCTCCATTGCTCAAGTCAGAAGATACGCTGCCCGATCGACGGCACGACTCATCGCGGCGGGCACCGGCTGGCTCCTGCCAGGTGAGGTTACTTCAGCGCCTTCTTCAGTCGATTCGCCGTCCGGCGATCTATTTCGGTGACCAAGCCTCGGAGCTGCACCACGGACATCGATTCGAGCAGGCGAGCCGTGCGCCGCTCGATTGATCCACGAGTGACGTTCGTTTCCTTTCTGGTGGGCTCACAGAGCCGAATGGCGCGGGAGCAGTTGTGAGTCCGGGTGATCTTGCCTCTGTTCTCAAGAGCCTTCAGGTGGCACATGATGCCGTTTGGCGAGCGAATGTGCATGTGGTCACCGATCTCCCGAACGGTCGGGGGATAGCCCTCACGATCGATGTGAGTGCGGATGAACTGCAAAACAGCCCGTTGACGTCTAGTGAGCGCAGGGGGAGCCGTAGGAGACGTTTTCATAGTGAAACCTCCACCGATTGATGGTACTCCGTCACTCGGCATCCATCGCCACGGAGTAGCGGTTACCGCCCGAATCAGAGGCAGACATCGTGTCCGGCCGGGCACCCTTAGAGATGGGTTGTAGAAACCACTATACTTAGTACACCTATGATAGCGAGGCGTGCATTTTCTGCAACAGGCACAGATGGAATTTCTTCACGTTTTTGGAAGGGGTTGAGGATGCGGATTTCCGCCAATTTAGACAGGTGGAATTGTCACTTCCGTCGGTGATTGCATACGGCCCATCGGTGTGGTACGGTGTAGGCTCCTTGGCACTAGCGTGAAACCGATATCTGGGAGCAATGATGAAGGCACAGGCGCAGGGTTTCGTGTGGCAACAACAAGGGGCCGTGACGATCGACCAGTTCGCAGCCTTCATCCGAACTCTGATCGGTTCGGAAATCAAGTTCAAAGGCTTCAAACGGCTGATCTACCTGAAGGAACGGGACAAGTACTATGTCGGGCTGCTTCTGACGATCAGGGATCACAAGAAGTACTGTGAGCTGGTCGACAAAGGTGAGGGGTTTGAGGTTGTCGTCAACGAGTCGGAGGAAAACGCCAGGCCGATGGACTTCAACTTCTTCGTCGTGAACAAGGCAACATGGCGGGGGCTCTATCTCTGGTACCGGGGCTCGTGTAGTCTTCGGCAGTTCGGGAATTTCTGCAAGGTCCAATACAACGGATGCCTCACCAACCAACGCGATATTGAGCTTGCTGAACTTGCCGAATTGAACGATGCTAAGCACCACAGGAAGGACGAGAGGCGGATCAGACGCACGTACAAGTCGGGGCAGTTTTCTGTGGATCCGCTGATGATGCGTGGAACAATCATTCAGCAGCTCCGAAGGCTTCGAGAGATCAAGAGTGTCACTTGGACCTACGCCGTTCCGAAGGTCAATGAGGGCGTGTTCACGTCTGTGAAGGACAGAGTCGTCCTGGAACGTCGGCACTTGACTTTCAATACACAACGGTCGCATGTACGGCAGTTGCGGGATCTCATAGCTTCGTTCTTCGAGAGCGGTGAGGCATCAACCGGGTTGGTACACGGAAAGGACTCACAAGGCCATGGCGATACCGTTCCTTTGAACCCCAAGCCCGAGATCTTTGGCATGTGGGATTATGACACGATTACGAACAACGAAGCGCTCGACGTGACTCGCGTTGAGGATTCACCTGTGCTTGATCTTCTTTTGGACACGGCAGCAGACAATAATCGGATCTTCGAGGGGTAAGGAAATGGACGTGCTTTTCTCGTGCGCCGCCCCAACCGAGACCGCGGTGGCGATCTCAGATTTCGTCAGGTTCTATGCGGAGAACTTGCGCGGCAATCTGTTCAGCGGCTTTCTGACCTTGGCAGCTTTCCTGCTCTCGGCCAAGACGTTCATCGTGATTCATCTCCAGAAGGAGATCTACAGCAAGAAGCACTATCACGATCAGATTCGCGGACTCCGGCAAGTGAAGCCGTCACTCAAGTATTACGCTCCACTTCGGCGTTTGAGTGTACTTCTCTTCTGGACGATCCTGACGTCGATCGCTGCAGCGATCGCACAGGTCACGCTTGGGCTGATTTCCAAGGCCTGGGCCGTGTGGATCTGTCTGGGGCTTGGCATCCTTGCGATTGTCCTTCTTCTGATCAGCTTCTGGGTGATGAGTTGGTCGCTGACTGATTGGTTCGAGCATCTCGAGAAGGAAGCGGAGGAAGAAGAAAACGGCCGGCCACGCGAGAAAGCGGGAACGCAAGCCGCAGAGAGTGAAGACGCCGACAACGGGTAGCTCCACAATGAGCAGCATCCCCGAAATGCCTGTCGAGCCACCGCAAGTGACCATCCGGACGCGTCGCAAGCGCCGGCGCCGGAAGCGTTCTCCCGTCCTCGTTCTTCTCGCGATTCCCGTCCTCTGCTTGGGGCTCGTCGCCATTCCACTGTGGGTGTCACAGCTTCCCCGTCCACAAACACCCAACCGAGCGGTATCCGCTTCTCACCAGTCGAGAAATCTCCCTGTGCCTCTGTCGGCCATTGTGTACGAGAAAGGGATCGGCGTCATCGTAGTCGAGCACACCGGCGATCGCGACTGGATCGATATGCAGATAACGATTAACCGCAAGTATCAGGGCGATCTCGTTCACCGCGTTCGGCCTGGCGACGTGCTGAAGGGCGGCCTGCTCACATTCGTTGATTCAGAGGGCCGCCGGTTTCAGCCCACAGAACAGGCTGTCATACATCTGGAAATCAACGCTACGACAAAGGACGGGCCCGGCGTCTACACGTGGGACGGGCGGCTCTGAAATTCTCCCAAAGATCCTCCGAGAATCGCTCTCGGACCACGCGTTTGATCGCCGGCGTGTAGTACTCCCGCCACGGCTTATGACGCGTCGCGTTCAGCCGCGGCATCGGCCGGAGGAAGTGCCCGCCGGCGATCGCGGCCGCGATCGGCAGGAAGGCCTTCACGTCGGGCAGGAGCTGGTTGAACCGGATCACGTGATCGACACGGGGCATCTGACGCACCCACCAGGCTTGCGGGCGATTGTAGAACCATATTGCCGACGGCTGCCAGTCCATCACGAATTCGGCAAACGTCAGCTCCGGCGTCTTCTCCACCTCACGTGTACGAGGGGATTGGGAGTGTGCCCACAGGCTCACTTCCCGATCGAGAGGATCTCGCCAGGCGAGGGCCATGGCGTAGTCGTCCAGGCCCTCAGGTGCGTCGTGCTGCCCCTTCCGCTCAGCCGGCGGTGGGTAATGGTGATCACAGAAGGGCGGCGCAATGAGCCATTGGTGGAGTGTCGTGCTGGCGGTCTTGGGTGGCCCGACGATGACGAACTTGTAGGAGTGTGAGACGATCATAGCGAATGCAGGTACTTCTCCCAGCGGCGGATCATCGCGGCCAACGTGTACTCTCGGCAGGCCAGGCGTTTGGCGTACGTCACGGCGGCCTTGTGCCGCTGGGACGTTGCCAACTGGATGGAATTGGCCAGCACGTCGTCATTGGCCTCGAGCGGAACACGGACAACCAGCGAGCCGTGTTCGTTTTCCAGTTCCGGCACAGCCCCGACGGGCGTTGATACAACAGGCACGCCGGCCATCCATGTTTCGATCATGGCCAGCGAGAAGCCCTCTGTCTGGCTCGGGAGCATCATCACGTCCATCGCGGCCAGGTAGTCGCCCACGTTCTCTTGCGGCCCAGTGAAGACGGAATAGGGATCAAGCCGGCGGATCTGCTCGAAACGTGATCGATGCTGGCCCGTGTAGTCGCCGACAAACATCGATCGCACCCTGAGACCTCGTTTCCTTAGCCTCGCGACCGCTCTGGCAACCAGATGAGGACGCTTTACGGCCGCGAGCCTGCCGAGAAAACCAACCACCAGTGCTTCCGGCCAGATGCCGTACTTCCTCCTGACCTCATTCCGGTCGAGGATCTGCTTTGCTCGATCTGAAGGACAGCCGTTGTAGATCACCTCGACGGGGCCGTACTGTTTCATCACATCCGCCGCCACCTGCGATACTGCAGCAAGATGCACTCCCGGGATCTTGGAGACCGCCGCGGCCATGTTCTTCGCGAAGGGGCCGGCCCCATGCAGGCAGAAAACCGTGTGTTCTGCCTGGATCTCCGGCGGGATGCGGCTCCAGCAAACCATTGCGTCAACGGACTCGGATTCGTCCCATTTTGTGAGCGGTACGATACGCACCGCTGAGGCCCGACGCATCAAGGCCGGATCCTGGTAGCCGTTGTCCAACACGATCGTCACGTCGAACTGTTCGCGTGAGAGTCCAGTAGCAACGTCGACCAGCCACCGTTCGGCACCGCCACGGCCCAAAGCATGCGAAAAGAAGACGACCTTCATCGCACCAGGTGCTGATTGGCTGGGACGCTCGACGCTCGGCCACTTCCCTTCCGGACAGGTGAACGCGCGGCCTTGGGCCTTGAGCGACAGCCGGCAGCCGCATTTCATGCAGCGATTGTTGCGGCGGTGATCGCAGCCGTCGCAGATCTCCAGTCGAGCCTCGTACTGTTTCTGCGTGACTGTCTTGCAGCCGTCGACTACGAAGTCAGTCAGCGATCGGGCCAGGTTCCAAGCCTGGCGTGCAAGGGACGGCGGCCTCTGAGGGGACAGTGCCTGATCCTCCTCGAGGACTCTCCCAATACCAGGGCATGACCGCGTCGGTGGGTTCGTGTACTTCCGGCCTTCAGGCGTAAGCACACGGCAGTTCTTGCAGACCCAGACGCCCTGTTCGGTTGTTACTTCGAAATCACATATGTCAGTCATGCCGCCCTCAGTGTTACGGTCGCAGGAACGTCTGCATCTGACATGCCAAAGGGCAACTGCCAAGCAATCAGAGGCAGAGTGTGGGTTTGCCCATATAGGTAGCAATCGAAAGACCCGGCGGAGTTCCAGGCGCACCCGCTCGTCCAATGTGTAGGACAAAACTGGCTGGGGTCCACGCAGCCGTAATGCAGCCAATACGTTCCTGCGGATGGTCCAAGAATATCCCAATGCAATACGACTCCGCCGTTTTGGACATTAACATAGAGCGGATCACATATTCCGTTCCCTGGACTTAGCGAACCACCGGAGCAAGAGGCCGGTACTAGGTACGTCCTGGGCTCTGTCTCTGGCCATCCAATGTTTCTGAAGATCATTTGATCAATGTCCCAGAGACAGCCTGGATTAAACCCTCCTGGAACCGTTACCTCGTAGTAATCCGGAAAGACATCATCGATGCAGTTCGAGCAGGTAGCTGTACGGTCAACACACGTTTGAGATTCTCCGCACGGTGGACAGGCACTAGGGCTGGCCCCAATCGATGCGGTGCCCCAGTTACACATGCTGGCGAGTGTTCCAGTTGCGGAGCGGAAGCTACAGCCATCGGTCACGTTGCCCTTGTACGTGACGGTGCCATAGTTGTGCAAAATGCCCTCATGGTAGTAATAGGCCCAGAGGACTATCGTTGCCGACCCATCGCTTGAAACGCCTGCGTTGATTTCTTTCAGGAACAGGGTGTGATACGGGTGAGCCGCGTTGCACATGCCGCCCATGTACCCGCCCTGGCCGTTCCCCACAAGATGGTAGGTTCCGTTGATTTCTGGACAGACGGCCGTAGTGCAATTGGAACTGATGTTGCTCAACGTGACTGTCGCGCAGCCTTTGTAGTAGGTGCAGACGTCGGGATGGCCTGCGTACAACGTGAGCCCACCGACTCGGATGGTGCCGCAACAGGATCCACCTGTGTCTGACTCGTATGTTGTGTTGCCTATCGTGAGCGCGACTGACTCCTCGTTGATGCTCAGCGAAACGTCTTCTCTCCCGTCCTGGCCGCACCGAAACCCCGTCCACGCACACGAATACTCGCCTTCATGCTCCTCGTCCTCTATGACGCTGAGAGACAGGCCGATCCTCTCGCTGCCGTAGTGGAGGATGTAACAGCACGTGGCGTTTTCTTCGTACCCGTCGTATCCGTCGTAGCCATCGTAACCATCGAAACCACCGCCCGCGCAATTCGGACACCAGCATTCACAATAGTTGGGCGGCGGCAACTCGATGCCGTCGCAACAGCTCCATCCGAATTCCGTGACGGGCATCGCGTGTTCCTTTAGTCTTCAACAGGGCAATCGAGCATTGCGACGATTTCCCAAGCACCGCGGCAGTTCCCTACGTAGCAGCCAGTACCACTGGCGTACTTCTCCCCGGACGGAGGCGTCTTCCGAAGCGTGCAAGAGACCGTGCTGTCTTCACCGCCGAGCGAAATGGTGACGTTCGCCGGAGAGCTGGTGGTATCGCCGGCTAGGCTCCCTGGGTAGATGCCCTGACCAGGGTTACGAGACACTACCCACTTGCCGCCAAGAAAACGGGCCTCACCACGGTCCCCCTTGATTCCCCAAGCTGCACCGAGGTGGTCGCATACTTCGCCTGTTTTGCCTGAGTCGACCATCTCCTGGCTGGCGTCGTTCCATACAAGCCACTTCACGTCGGCTTCGGCGCCCTTGCCGCCGCTGAGCTCTTCGGTCAGTTCGAATTCGCGATAGTACCGATTCAGAGTGGCGGAGGGCACATCCTTGCCCGTCCTGTCGAGCGGCAGAGCTTCCCCGCGTCGGGTGTTCGCGACAATCCGCCTTGCCGTCTCTGGGCCGAAGACCACACCTCGGGTACTAATTGTCGTGTCTCCTATTCCTCGCCAGAGCTAAAGGTGATATTCAAGGCAGGCAATCCGAGCCCCGCCCAATCGACTTCTGCCTTGACCGCAACTTCATCGATTACCCATGGTTGGCCGAGCGCGAGTGGTTGGCCGTTGCCGTCGAGTGGCACATCTTCGGTCACCGGCAATCCAGCCTCGTCGTCGATCGGCATGACTCCCGTTGCCGGATCGCTTGGCGACGGCGGCGTGAGGTTCGCATTGACTAGCTTCTTTCTCCCCATGTCGGGGATACGCTTCTTCCACCCTTTCTTGTCGTAGTGGATCTCGGTACGCATCTCGTAGTACGTACCGATCGTGTCTACATTGCGGACACCATTGGGAGGCCCCTGCATCAAGAGCGTTCCGGCCGCACATCCCCACACGACAGCATTGTTCGTGCTGTCCTCGTACGTATCCCAATCATCGAAGTCGTACGTGCGACACCACCAGGTAATCTCGACCGCCTTACGGTAGTAGATGTCTTCCGGCCGCGGTTGATACAGTTGGCCGGCAGAGTTTACGACCGGATCGCCGTTGATGTCTTCGTTGAGCACCTCAGCAACAGGGATTCCCCAAATACGAATCCCAGGTAGCCGCAACGTCACATCGAACGTCACCGTACCGACTGGCCATTGGCCGTTCGACGTGTTGGGTCTTATGACCGTGTACTCAACCGTGACGTGCCACAGTTTCGGGAGCCTCCTGCTGCGCTCGGGGCGTATCCTCGTGACAATCGAGCCATAATCCGTATCATTGCCCTTTGTGAAGTAGCTGTAGGGCGCCGGAATCGCCAAGCTCGTCTCCGGATCGACCGCGTTGGCCACGGTGATTGCATTGTCGTCATAGCTGTCCGTGAGCACATCGAACACGCGCACGTACTTGTTTCCGGAGTCATGGGTGGCTTCCCCCTCTCCGCTTACCAGTGCTTCATGCACGAACACGATCGCCACGGCTACATCTCCATGGTTTCGGGCATTTCCAACTGTTCGACAGCCGCGGCAGTGCGGTTTGAAGCGTCGGTTGTGAGTCCCGCCTCGCTGGCAACCGTCTTGAGCTCGGCGATCATGCTGTCCGCCTTAGCGATCAGCTTCTCGACCTGCTTCTCTGTTTCGGCCGATCGGCCACGCACACCTTCCGCCGACTGCCGCGAATCCCGTCGGCTTGACCGATCGTCGACGGCCTCACGTCGCCGCTGTGCCGGCTCTGGGGATTCGATATTTGGCATCTCCGGCACGTCGAAGACGACCCCTCGACGGATCGGTTCCGGCTCGATCGGTTTCGGCATGGCGGCTTGGTCGATCTCGACTCGCTGCCGGATCGGTTCAGGCTCTGGGCGCTCATAGCGTGTCCACTCCGGCTCAACCGGCTCGGGCCGCTTGTAACGGGTCCACTCCGGCTCTTTGGCTACTACCGCCTTCGGAGTCACCTGCACAATCCGCTCTTGCGGAATCGCTGGCCGGCTGGGCTTGGGGCTCATTGCCTCCTGTTTGGGCAGGGGCTCCGGAATCATCGGCTCCTGTTTGACCTGTTGCCCATAGACCATTTCAACCGGGTTCATCGGCTCGGGCTCTGGCGGCGGCTCCGGACGTCGGAAGCGAATCGCTTCCGGCTCGGGCTCTGGCGGCGGCTCCGGACGTCGGAAGCGAATCGCTTCCGGCTCGGGCTCTGGCGGCGTGTCCGGCAGCTTCGGCTGTTGCGACACAGGCCCCGGTCCCATGTCCGGCATTGGAACGTCAGGCATCGCCTTGATCGCCTCACCCCGCCGTTTCCACTCGTCCATTGCCGCGTAGAACTCTTGCGTGCCCTCTTCCAGCAGAGCCGGCCCCTTTGCCTGCGTCTGCAGGCGAATGAGTTCCTCTCTGGCCGCGGCGATCTCACGCTGATAGGTTTCCCATCCGATCGCACCAACCTCTACCAAACTGTTCGCATTCGCAATCCGTCGCTTGAAGCCCTCGATCGGGGTCTCCAGCGATTGCGTCAGGCTCCGCCCTTTCGCCATCGCCTGCTCGTGTTCACGGGTTCGCTTGGCAAACTCCTCTTGCTGCCGTTGCATTTCGAGCACATCGTTCAGCGCGTCGCGTGCACGGTTGTACGCCTCGAAATCGATGACCGGAATCTGACGCTCAGCAAAATTCCCGGCTGCATCTTCAAGCCGTCGCGTCTCTTCACCGATCTTGAAGGCGCCGTCGATCCACATTTTCGTAAGTTCGAGCGTCGGGCCCTCCAACCCCTCGAAGCGGATCTCATCTCGCATCGACTTGATGAACCTGTCGACGCTCGAAGCGGCCGTGTCCATCGCAGCCGGCGTCTCCGCGGCAATCTCGTTCAGCCTGGCCGTTGCATCGGCCATCGCGCCCACCTGCGGCGTCGCGGCTGTTGCCGACTGGGCTATCTTGTCGGTTGCTGCCGGCACAAGCCCAACTCGCTCGAGCCCCGCGTAGATCGCTCCAAAGAAACGTCCTAAACTGGCCGATGCATCTTCCAAGACTTTCACGAAGATCTCAAATACTGGAGCGTAAGCCAACATCACGTGCCCGAGCGTTTCGAGCGCCGGTGTGAAGATCACAATCGACAACCGTTCGAACAGCGTCTTGACCTTCTCCCATCCCTTGGTGAACGTGGGGAGCTGGTTATTGGCCACTTCGGCCGTTGTGCCGCCAGCGTTTCGCAGCTCGGCTTCATACTCCCGGATCTTGTCGGAGGTGCCCAGCAGTGTCTGCAGGGCCGATACGCTCTTGTCCGAGAAACCAAGATCCAGCAGCGTCGACTTCTGCGCCTTGTCGCTCAAACCATCAAGCCGGCTTTCCAGATCGCCAACAATATCGGCCACATTCCGCATCTCGCCAGCCGCGTCGAACACGTTGACTCTGGCATCCTTAAAGGCGGTCGCGTTCTGAATCGCTTTCGTCTGCAGGTCGCGGAGCACGATGGCGAACTGCGTTCCAGCCTCAGAGCCTTTCACACCCTGATCCGCGAACGCTGCCAGCACGGCCACGCCCTCTTCGATGTCTTTTCCGAGAGCGCGCAGCGCGGCTCCTGATTTCATCGTGAGGCCTTCGGAGAACTGCTGCACGCTCGCATTGGCCAGCGTGTTCGCCTTCACCAGCACATCGGTCACCCGGGTCAGGTTCGCCAGGTTCTGCTCGGCTTCTGGAACGACAAGCCCCAACGCACTTTGCGCATCGGTAGCCAGGTCGGTAGCCGTCGCCAGGTCGAACATGCCGGCCTGCGCAAATCGAGCCACTTGCGGCAAGGCCGCCATCGATTGCGAGGCGTCCATGCCGGCGGAGGCAAGGTAGTAGTAGGCGCCGGCCGCCTCCTGCGCCGAGAACTTGGTATCGGTGGCCACCTCCTTAGCCACCTGCCCCATGCTCTGGCGCATTTCCTGGGAGAGGTTCCCCATGATGGCCGTCGAGCTGGCCATCGACTGGTTGAACGCCTCAGCCGGCTTGGCAGTGCCCATGACCGCGAAGAACGCGGCGGCGGCCACGGTCACCGTCGAGATCACGGTCGACAGCTTCGAAAGAACCGACGTCGACCCGGTCACCTGGCGCCGGAAGGTGTGCACCTGGTTGCCCGACTGCTGCAATCCGCTACGGAACTGCGCGTTGTTCAAGCCGAGCAATACGTTGAGTTTTCCGATGACCATCAGTCCTCGGTGTCCTGCTTCCGCTTCAGGTTCTTCAGTTCCGGGTGATTGAACAAGTGCATGATTTTCATGCTGAGCCGTTTCAACCGTTCCTCTTCGGCGTCTTCGTCGAGGGCCCCATCGTCAGAATCATCGATGAGGTCCTCATCGCCATGTTCGTAGAGCGTGCCAACATCTCTGTAATCAAGGTGAGGATCCGCCAGAAAGTCCTCGATCAGTTCGAGTACCTGCCCGGCGCTTGTCTTCTCACCGTCGCATTGCGTCCATCCCAGCCAGGCCGCCATCTTCAGCAGCGGCCCGTACCCGATCGGCCCCTCGACTTCCTCGAAGGCCTGCCAGAACGTGAGCTCACGCGCCGAAACCGACCTCAGCAGTCTTGACAACGACGGTTCGCCACACGCCAGAGCGAGCCGTGCGTATGTCCTCAGCTCTGGTCGGTCTCGGAGTTTCCCTCCAGGAACTCCAGTTCTTCGTCCGTCCAACCGAGCAATCGCACCGCTTCCATCGCGATACGCGTCACGGGGGCAGACGCCTTCTTGCGCAACGCGATCACGTCATTCCGGGTGAACAGTCTTCGGCCGTCGGGATCGCAGGCAAACCGCACCACCAGCCGTTCGTTGAGCTTGTCGTTGTTGATTGACCGCGTCTCCTTGACGCGTCTGCTCTTGTTCATCCTCTTGCGTTCAACCTTCTGATCGCGTTCGAAATACTCGCGATCTTCACCGGTTGGCGTAAGAAGATAGACTCCAGAGCCTTCGCCACCCCATTCCGGAGTCGGCACCCAATTGTCCAGGTGATTGCGATCTTCGGATTTGAGAATCTCATCCGCCGTGAGACAGCGTCGCATCGGCACCGTCTCCGACTCTTCGAACTCGTTCTCGAAGTCCTCAGCCGTCAGGCCTTCCTCGCGAGCGGCGGCCGTATCCTCCGGCCGATCGCTTTGCACGCATCCTTTTTTGTCCTTGCTCATGATTTCCTGTCATTCAATGGTTCAGAAACAGTAAGACTCATACTCCGCGTAACGCGTCTACGTTGCAGTTGACCAGACCGGTTTTCCGGTGATCTTGAACTTCAGATTCTCGGTCATCTTCGCACCGAGCTTCGCGTCCATGTCGCCCTTCTCTTCGACATTGCAGGAAATGGTCAACGTGTCCAGCGTGATGCCGGTGAACGGCAGCGTAATCACGAGGATACCGGCCTCGCCATTTCCTGGCCGCACGTTGTCGCTGTCGAAGTGCAAGAGCAGGGCAATCGACTGGCCGTCCGTCAGGCCGGAGATGAACTCGCGAAACTCATCGAGCGTAAGCTGGTGGGTCGTGTCGATCTGATCCGTCTTTTCGGTATCCTTGTTGATGTCGAGCAGTTGCGCCGTAAGCGAACCGCCATCGTCACCGGTGAAGGCCACCGAGATTCCTAGTGCTGCAAAGGCAGACATGAGAGCCTCCTACGTAAAGTTTGGAATTGGTCGGTTGTAAGTCACGATCAAATAGAATCGCAGCATGCAGTTGTGCTCATCGGAGCCGTCTACTGCCCATTCCGTGTCATCGTCATACCCGTCGATGCGAGCTGCTTGAATGAACGTCTCGTCATCACCGGTACCGATGGTCTGGTTTGCCAGACAGTGCAGCACATTCCGCAAGGCGTCAACGATTCCGGTCACCTGGCTATCGCTCGTCCCCCACGCATCGAAGGTGATCGTAGTCGTCGCAGAGCCCGAGGCCCCGCCTTGATGATCCTCATCAACTCCGGGGGGACCGGAGTAGGCAACCATCGGCAAGTCCATCCCCGCCGGCCGCTTCCCGCGCACGATCCGCGCCGCCGGCACGAGGTTCGTTACCGACTCCTTCGACGCAAGGTATTGGTGCAGGGCGGCCTTGAGCGACATTACTTCGTGGCCTCCTCGGTCAAACCCTTGGCCAACTCCGAAGCGATGAGTTGTACGTTGCTCTTGGCTGTCTCATCCATGGCCGGCCGCAGGAAGGGCTTGGCACCGGCCGGGTGGGGACCGCTGTGCCCCATCTCCACGAGGTGGGCAATCTTCGCCGGATCATGCGGCTTACCGTTTACCGTCGTGCGGTGGCCGGTACGCGGCCCGACGATGGCCACGATGGTGCCCGACTTGCGGTAGAGCTTGCGTTTCACACCCAGGCTCTTCTTAAGCTGACCGGTCTTTTTCGGCACCCGCTTCTTTGCTGCTCGTGCCACACGCCGGCCTGCTTTCAGCATGGCATTCCAGCCGTGTTTCTTCTGGATCTTCACTGGCAGCTTCTGGAACTTGCGGATGAGCTCGGCGTCGCCCATAAGTTGCATTCCGAACCCGCCGGTCTGCATTTCGCTCATGACTCCACCTCCATGCACTCCATGATCAGTTCCACCGGCCTCGCCTCGGGCTTCCGTCGCGGCGGACCGAGAATGTTCAGCACGCGAGTTCCCAGCTTCAGCCGGCACGTGCTCGTCACGGTCAGGTCCGATCGATACCGAATCGTCACCAGGTGCGACGTCTGCGCCTGGATACCGCCGGCCTGCTTCGCGGTCATCGCCTCACGGTTGATCATTTCAGCCGGCACGTTCGTCGCGATCGCAGCCCACGTCTCAGACACCTCTCCGCTGGTGTTCTCAGTCGTCGGCTCTTCGATATCGACTTTCGACGTGAGTCGTGAGGCCAGCAACATCGTTCCGTTTCCGCAGGAGTCGATCGCTCATCGCCACAAACATCGATCTCGGCCGCCACGGCCGAAACCCGCGTGGCTCGAGCCACGCCGTAATCAGCGAGGCAACCAGGTCACTTCGCCGCCGTCTTCGTGTCCGCCTTCGGTTTCTTCGCGGTTCTCGGCTTCGCGACTGGTTGGCTCGCAAGTTCGGCCTTGCCGATGCCCATCAGCCGATCGGCCACCGTCTTCGGCAGATCGTATTCCTTGCCCTCAAGCAGCTTCGCGCAGCCCCGGGGCCTGGCATCGGCCAGCATCTTCACTTTGACTTTCTTCTCACTCATACGTAGATTCCTCTATCCAACATGCTCATCAGGGAATCGATCGTTCGGGCCGGCACTTTCGAAACGCGTCGATCGCTGATCGGTTCACGCACGGCGTACATTTCCGCCACCAGCAGCAGAATCACGTGTTTCGCGTTGTCCGGCACATCATCGGCGTCGCCGTATCCGGCCGTCAGGCTCAGCGTCACGGCGTTGTAGGTATCCGACCTGGTCGACGGCCAGGTCATGCCATAAGCCGGCTTGATCCGGCACGGCCGATTCTCACTGACACAGTCAACCTGGTAGCCACTCGACGACAACGTCAGTTCGTCGCCAGCGGCGTCGACGTACTCAATCGAGTTGATCTGCCGAATCGGCCACTTCTGCTTGATCTCGATCTCCGCGGGAAAGGTGTCGAGATACGCCTCCCACGTGGCGGTGATCAGTTGGCGTCCCGTCTCGTGTTCGACGATCAGTCGCGCCTTGGTGACGAGCGCCGTGATATAGGCGGTATCGCCGGCCCCTTGAGCCAGGCAATGCTCTTCCGCCTCTTCCGGCGTCACCGGCTCACTAGCCGGCCCAGTCACCAAATTCCAACGCATGGGAACTACTCCGTCTGCAGCATCAGTGATTCCAGCGAGACTGGATCCAGTCTCGCCGGAATCATCGATCGTCGATCGAGGGTCAGGCCGCGATCGTCGTGGCCGGTGTCAGGCCGCTTTCGGCAAACCGAGGCGCATGTCGGATGTACGTCACCACGGCTTCGTCACCAGCGTTTGCCAGCGTCAGACGGACGGCCACATACCGCAGGCCCGGCGAAATCGAGTTGTCACTGCTGAGCTGTGCCAACTCTTCGGCCGTGCACTCCAATGACACCTGGTCTCCCACCGCATCGGCGGCGATCGTGCCCGAGTCCTTCACCACGGTCACGTTGGTCGAGCCATCCGAGGAGTCGGATGCCACGATCTCCATCTTCGTGATTCCGTTCCCAGCCAGCAGGCTCGCCATGGCCACGGCGGCGAACCCGCCATAGTCCCGTAAGTCCTTCCAGCCGCCACCGGAGCACACGGTCGGGTCCGTCGATCCGGGATCATGGTCGAACATTTCGACCTTGTTCCGCGACCGGAACTTTTCGGTTGCAATCGCACTTGTCATCGCTACACTCCAAGATCAGAAATGAACTGGTTCATGCCGTACCGTCGCAATCAGCGAGCGGTGATGACGGCTACTTCTTGGCGTCTTCGTCTCCGGTCTTCTTGCCGGCTTTCTCATCGCCAGTCTTGTCCGCCGGCTTTCGCCCGCGGCGGGATGTCTTCTTGTCGGCTTCCTCGTCGCCAGCTTCCGCTTGAGCAACGACACCGCGACGTTCCCAACGCGCGAATTGCTCCGGCGCCAACTCCACGGTCTCCCCCACGGAGAAGTCGGCTTCACCCTCGTGAGGCCGCGGCGCTCTCAGCACCTTTGCCTTGATCGTGTCACTCATGAATTACTCCTCGTCGAGACGTCAGGCCGTGCCAGGCCAGACGGATGGTTCACATGTGGGTGTAGACAGTCAGATCAGCCAGACTCACGCCCGAGGTTCGAGCGTCACGAACGGGCTCATCGTGTTTGAGCTGTTCTTGGGTGTCAGTGGCGATTTCCACCACGGTTGGCCGGCGTTCATTTCCGTGAATTTGAACGTCCGCTCGTTGTTGAGGAACCGTACGTGAATCGATTCGGCCGATTCGAGCGGCTGCACAGTCGATTCGAGGTATTCCGACCAGGTGCCGAGCACCAGGTCCCCTTCGTCACCGACGGTCTTCGCATACTCGGTATAGAAGATCGGGCGACCAAGCAACGTGTCCGGGCGATCCTCCTGCATCGACTGCTTGTAGAGCATGATGATGCCGGCGTTGTTCGGGCTCTCAATGTGCAATTGGATCATCTGCGGATACGTGTCGTGGTTGGCCAGCCAGATGGCACTGCCATAATGCCAACAGCGCGACCGCATATTGATCACGTTCTTTCCGACGATCGTGTCCGCAGCTTGGCCCGTTTCCTTGGCCACAGCGATCTTCGCTGGCGAATTCATGACCCCGAGATACTCCCCGACGCCAGTGCCGTTCAGCCGCTCATCAACCATGTGCGAGCGAAACTGCTGTCGGAATCCTCTCTCCAGGAGTGCCACGAACGAGATCGGCGAGAACTTGAGGATTTCCTCGCTGGCGTACGCCAAGCCGAACAGGCTCGCTGCTTCGAGCTTGACCTTGTCCGTCGTCATCCGACTCGAAGATCCCGTCTGCGTCTCCATGCGCCGGGTCACAATGAGCCCACCGGATACGCTGGTGGAATGATCCTTGTCGACGCGGGACGGCATGGAAAGCGAAAGCGTGTCCATCGGCACCGGCGTCGTTCGGCCAGCCATCGGATCGTCTTCTGGTTCCACTTCGAGGAGACCGGGCGAGAACCCTTCAGGTAGCAGGAACGCGCCGTGCGCGTCGGAGTAGGTGCCGTGCTCATCGCTGCCGGCAGCGGCTAGGTATTGCAGCCGCTCATCCTCGGTTCGGCCTTCACGCTGACTGGCGTCCATCACTCCCAGCAGGAACTGGCGAGGTGTTTTGAACCCCTTGTTGGGATCCTCGACGAATGCCGGCGTCGCATTGCTGACATTGCTGGCGTTCGGCGAACCGGGAAGATCATCCGTGTCGGTGGTGCCAGTACCGGCCCGTTCCTTCTCCTGGCGCAGCGTGTTTTCCAGTCGCGAGATCCGCGTGCTCACACTGTCCAGTTCGGTCTTGGCTTCGTCGTAGGCGGCCTGCTCATCCTCGGTGAAGTCGCGGTCATCGTTCTCCGCCGCTTCGATGAGCTTCGCGATTTGCCCTTGCAGACTCTTCTTCTTGTCCTGCAATCGTGTCAGATGTTTGTTCATAACTCCCACTCCGATAGAAGGTTGCGTGTGTCACTTGTCGTGTTCCACACCCGCTACCGCGTGGAGGTGAACAAAAAAACGGCGAACGAAAATCACTGCCTGAAACTACGAAGTGGTCAGGCCGCTTGATCTTCGTCCGCCGTGGCGTAACGCTTGGATCTGTTTGGTTTGTCTCGCTCGGCAACCGCCGAAGCGTGCTACCGATCGTTCAGGCAGGAAGAATATGCTTTTCGCCTGTCGGCGTCAAGTCGTGCTGTTGAGGCCGGTTTCCAGCCGACGTTTGGCGTGTGCGACGCGCACACCCTTGCCCTGCTTCTTGGTGCCCGCCAATCGCGCAATCGTGTTCTCGAGCGTATCGATTCGGTCGACCATCTTCCGTTCCAAGGCCTGCTCAGCCATGAACATCTGGCCTTGCCCGAACGTCTTCCGTACGGTCGCCACGTTCACACCACGATATTTGGCCACCGCCTTCTCGAATCTTTGGCCGATCGTGTTGATGTGCTCCTGGATGTGCTCCAACGCCGTGTCAGACAGCGGCGAATCCGGATTTCCCTCGGTTTTGTGTTCGCCGTAGCTGATGTAGGTGTACTTGAAGCCCATCGCCTCATTGGCGCCGGACTTGTCCAGGTGCACGGCGAAGGCGCCAACCGATCCAACCTCCCCACTCGGCACGATCACGAATTCGTTGGCAGCACTGCCGATCCAGTAGCTCCCGCTTGCTGATTCTGCGTTAGCTACGGCAATCGTCGGCTTGATGCCACGTGCCTGATAGATCTTGTCGGCCCACTCCATCGTGCCCGCAGCCGATCCGCCGGGCGATTCGATATCGAGGACAATTGCCCCCACCGTATCATCTGCCACGAGCTTGTCGTAGGCTGCGCTTAGCTGCTCGATCGAACTTCCCCCGGAAATGTCGCTCAGCAGGTTGGCTCGATTGGCCAACACACCAAACACCGGCAGCACGGCCACGCTCATCGCTCGCCGCGGCTGCGATCGCTGCTTGGCTTGAGCCACAGCCTCCGCACTCACGGCGCCCGGAACTTGCAGGCCCGACGCGCGATGAGCGAACATCGTCACCATCGCTTCAAGTTTGTCCTGGCGCAGAACCCACGCGTGGCCCTGCAACTCTGCGAGAACTCTTTCGTACATGATTTTACCCTCGTTTCGGTTTCGTCTTCGAGTAACGAAACGCCTTGTTTGCTCCTCAGCACCTAACCGCCGAGTGCCTCAGAATCCATCCATTTCGTGAGAAACTATGCAGCCGTGCCTCCTGCGCTGAAGAGCTCGGCCAGAACACGCGAGAGCGATTCCGCCTTGAATTCGCTCCAGCACGCCAACCGCGTCGGCACGTCGCCAGCGGACAGCGATGCCACGGCCTTATCGCACTCGCCTTTCATGGCTGCCGTAATAGGCCGGATGTCGGCGCCGATCGCCACGGCCAGCGGTTCCAGTGTCCGCTGAACGTACGCCAGGTGTTTCTCGTAAAACTCGGCCGTCCAAGCGTTCCAACGGTCTCGATCCTCCGCCGCTTTGGTTGCTCGCGATTCGAGCCCCCGCAGCTCGGCCGCCACGATGCGCTGGGCCGCATCCGCCACAAGCGGCCTGATCGAGAATGCTGCAGCATCGCCGCGATCTGCGGTTGTCCCGACGGGCACCATGTTCAGCGGCTGCAACGGTTCGTCCAAACCCGGGATCGGGTTCAGGTTCAACAGCCGTCGCACTTCGTTCCGCGTCATGAATCCCTGTTGAATCGCAATCTGGAAAGCCTCGTAACGCGACTTCTGATCCCCTCTGAGTAGGCCATCTACGTTGAACTCTACATAATATTGCTCGGGGTAGGCGATCAGAGCCTTTTCGATCGCCTGCTCGATCCGTTCGAGCCAGCTCCGGAGCGTGTAGATCACGAAGCCGATCTGCATGTGTTCGATGTTATTGAACGTCGCTCGATCGAGCAGGTGAATCATGTGCGGTGGCACACCGAAGAACCGGCAGACTTCTTCGGCCTGGAACTTCCTCGATTCGATCCACTGGGAGTCTTCCAGGGTCATCCCGAGCGTCTTGATCTCCAGGTCGTCTTCCAAAATCGGCGGGTTGTAGGCCTTGGCAGGCCCGCCATGCACACCCTGCCAAGTCTTTCGGAAGTTCGCACGGCCATCATCGCCGAGCTTCTTGGCCGTACGAATGTAGTACTTGAAGAAGCCGCCGTTCTCAAACAAGGCTCCCCCATGCGTCTCTTGTGCGATCGTCAGACCCACGGCGTTGCGCGCGTACTCCAGCACGGAGACACCAGTCACGCCGTTTGGCGAGAACCCGCGAATGTGCAGCATATCGTCCTGGCTGTAGGTCTCCTTGCGGCCGTCCTGGTACGTGTAGTGGTACAGCAGGCGTCCTGTTTCGAGTTGCTCGACCTGCATTCGGTCAGGGTTGAGCGGCACAAGCTGGGCTGGTTGTTCTTCGCTCCGCTCGGGGTCGACCCGAGCGTAGAAGTTGCCGCGCAGGCAAAGGTGAGTGACCGCCATCGAGTAGAAGTCCATGGGCGTCTGCCACGGATTTGGTGACCTATGGATCAGCTCGTAGATCGGGTGTTCTACCGCCTTCTCTCGGTTGTCTTCGTCGATTTTCTCGTAGACGAAGACCGGCAACGAGCCGACTGTCTCGGAGAGAAGTCGGACGCAGGCGAACACGGCGCCGACACCGAGTGCCTTATCAGGAGTCACATGCACGCCGGCAACCGAAGCGCGACCAACCGGACGGTACCAGAAGTCGTCCAGCGGTCCCGGCAGTTTTGCCGCCATTTTCGCAAGTCTTTCCGCGATCATTGCTCCGTCTCCTCACGTGCCATCAACACGCCGGCAGTAGCCAACGACACACCGCCGACAACCATCGCCGCGGCCACGGACCACAGCCCGATCCCGACAACAGCCGCCATCCAACCGCCGATCACCATCGTGTTCGTAATCACACTACGCCATGAGTGGCTCATACTCTCCGCCATCCTCGTTTTCATCGCCCTCGCCTTCGCAGGCGTAGAATACACCTGACTTGGCATATACAGATAGTCCAGCATCGGGATCACGTCGAAGCGCGGCATCGAAGCCCATGACCGTCGCCGCAATCCCATCGATCTTCTTCCAGGCTTTCCCGTCAGGCTTCGTCAACAACTTCTTTCCGTCGAACTCCTTGATGCAAACATGCCCCGCCTGCCAGTTGGTAACGGGGTTGTCGTTGTGTCCCATCTTGCCTTCAATGATGAGTTTCTCAAAGACCGAAATGGGATACGAATAATACTTCCGCGTCTGCGGAAACTCGGCAATCAGCTCCTCATTGAAACCGTGCGTGTTGACGAGTTGCTGCACGGATGCCGTCGCGAACATCGGGTCATAATGAAAACGTTGGCACTCGAACTGACGGAGGATCTCGGCCGTCTCTTCCTCGATCTGCTGATAGTTGATCGTCTCCCCATCAACCACCCGAATCCATCCGTCTTCCGCCCACTGCCGAAGCATCGGGACTTCTTTCACGTACAGCTCGATCGCCGCCTCCGGCATCCAGTAGTAGACGAGCGACTTGTATGGAATGTCGGCACGTGCTTCGAGCGCCGTCGCCTCCTCTTCAGGGAAGACGAGCCCCAGAGCCGCCATGTCCTTTGACCGCATGAGATCCCAGGCAGCTCCGCACACGCGGTGGATCAGATCTGCCGGCACGTAAAGGGAAGCACATACTTCCCACTTGTCCGACTCCAGCCACGGACTCGACGTCTTCAGCCAAATGTTGAGCCGGTACATCATGAAGTTTCGCAACTCCACGACGGACTTGGTTGATTCGCGGTAGTCTGCCAGGAACTCCGCTTCGCTGATCGTGTGTCCCCATGCCGGGTTGGCCATCTTCCCGTACTTGACCGGATCTTTAGCAAGCTCCGCAGCCGTCAGGTTCTGGGGAGCCGCATAGATGGCGGCACACGTGTGGATATCCTGGATTTCCTCGCACTTATTCACAGCTTCGCCGTAGTCGAAGCGATCTTTCCCATAACCGTCGGGGTTGTTTCCGGCTGTCGACAGGTCGGCACCGAGGGGCTCAGCACGGCTGATCCCCATACGTTTGATGATGTCGATGAACTCCCAATCGACCACGTGGCTTTCATCGACCCAATACGAACCGTTGAGCCCTTCCTTGCTTTTGGTGGTTCGTGTATTTGAGCTGCTCAGAGGGATGATCGTCGACCGCGTTGGTAAGTGAGTCACCTCCATTTCGTTCTGATTGATCTTGCATTCCGGCTCCAACTGCGGAGACTGCTGGATCATCTCGATCGTGTGCCGTCCGGCGATTTTCCTCGACTGCGTGCCATCCTTTGCGCAAAGGTGGGAGTGGTTGCCCGGTTCGCCATCCCCGAAAGCGACATAGATCGACCAGGCCGCCAGCGTCGGGCTCTTCTTGTTCTTCTTCGGGATGAAGACGATCACCTTCCTGAAACGTCGGACCCATCGCTGGCGTTCTGTGTCCCAGATCACCCAGCCGAACAGCCGGCGGCTCACAACATCCTGCCAATCGCGGCAAATGAACGGCTCTCCCGCGCACTCCCCCTCGTAGAGAACCAGGTGGCTCTCCATCCATTCGATCGCGAAGAGGGCCCGTGCCGTGTCGTATCGGCACCCCTCATCGATCGCCAACTGATCGACCGGATGTTGCACGGCTTCCAGCGTGATCTTGTCGACGTCACCATCGGCCATATACCCATAGAGCTTCCACCGGTTGATCTCCCGCCGCCGAGCCTTGACCGTCTGCACCTCTTCGGCCGACTGCTTGTCCTCTTCCGGCTTGAAGATCCGAGCCAGGCCCGCCTTCCCGCCGAGCTCCTTGACCTTTGCGTCGAGCTGCTCACGGGTCCGCAGCGTGATCCCCTTCAGCGGAACAAACACGGCGTACCGATGCCAGAAGCGCAGCAAGAAGCGATCCTGCACCGCCAGCGTCTCAAACGCCGCCGCCGCTCCGTTCGCCTTTCGCCTTCGCCTCCGCTTCCTTGCCATTATGCCACTGGGCAGTTCCACATAAATTCCACGTCGAGACCGGTACGTTTCACCGTTTTCGGGGCGGTGCCTGTCTCGTCGCGAACGATACGTCCGTCCGCGTCTGTCAAGTATTCCTCTATCCAGCCCCCAGGTCCGGTCTTCAGCGCGAAGATTCTCCCCCAATACCGGCATCCGTAGGTATACGTCCGACAGTGCCGCCCCATTGGGATCTGAGTAATGCCAGGATGATCCGTTGTTTGCTCCCGCCAGTTGAAGACGTAGCCAGCCTTCGCAACCTGCACCTGGCCACGTACGTGCCGACGTCGCAGAAACCGGCCAAGGAACGGCACGGCCAGCAACGCCAAGAAGCCTCTCCGATTCATGGCGACACTCCATCCAGTCAATTCATACTTGGTGCAAGTGTGGGCCTAACCGTAGTTAGCTCGGCTCCACGATCAAGGGTAACAATGCGATGCCCTGGGAAGAGGGTTCCAAACGTCGCAAGCAAATGCTTGTGTTGCTCACACGTCAATCCACTTGGAGTTCGAACCACCACTACATCACCAGGATTCAGATTCAAAGGCTGGACGGTCATCTCCATCACGACCGGCTCCGCAACCGGTTTCCGCCGTCCCCACAACATTCGCAGGAATCTCCTTAACATCCGACGCTACTCCTCTTCCTGGTCGATTCCGAGCTGCCGAATCAACTGAGACAATGCCGCTCGTGAGTCTCGCTCGATCACACAGGCCGGATTCGGCTTGAGCTGCCCAAACCGATCCGGCCCCGTGATCCCTTCCTCCTGGATTCTGGCTTGCGCATCCCGCATCCGATCGAACGCCTCATATGCCGTGGTCAGGAGCCGGAGTCCAGCCACGTCATCTATTCCATACTCGACCCGGATGGCATCCCATTCCCTGGCCGCCTCATCCGACAAATGAGCAGGCGCCCCTTTTGGCCGTTTCGGTTTCCGACTCGCCGCCCGCTTCTTCGCCACACAAACCTCCTCGAGCCATCACCAATTTCCGCGAGCGCCCCTGCAGTTTCTATTGATCCTGGAGCTATCGTCGATCCCCGCGATCGCCCCCCGCCGTTCCCGTCGATTCTGGATCCCACGCACTCCGAAAAATTTTTCAAAGGAAAAGTAACTCAGAAAATGCGCCACGC
>Ga0180434_10001037_pt1 | contig 40708 bp, 47 predicted proteins | sample SS_ome_7_FD_132453 | JGI IMG/M metagenome (GOLD analysis project Ga0180434, IMG submission 132453) | Hypersaline lake sediment archaeal communities from the Salton Sea, California, USA - SS_1_D_2 metaG | ecosystem: Environmental > Aquatic > Non-marine Saline and Alkaline > Hypersaline >... | reverse complement strand
GCTTAAATAAGGAGTTGTATGAGATCGCACATGAGATCGCACAGCAATTTTATGGAGGTGAGCAGAAATTATATCAGCCGATATATGGGGAGAGCTTACTATCCGCGTTGAGCGATTGGCAAGTAATTCGATCAGGAACAACGCGACGTGCTCAAATGATTGCTGAATTTTTACCAAGTATAGAAGGGAAGAAAGTACAGATACTAGATATTGGGTGTAATATGGGCTATTTCTCGCACTTGCTGGCGGATCTATGTCCGCAAGCGCGGGTATTAGCAGTAGATACTGTGCCCTGTTATGCACAATGGACAGCAACACTGACACGTGTTCTATCAGTTACGGGACCGCATTGGTACAAAGGACGTATAGTGGTATGGCAAGGTGATTATCAAGATATAATTAGTAAGGCACCATTCGATGTAATTGTTAATTTGAGCGTATTTCATCATATTTATTTGCGTGATGAAGACGAATTCGCAGCGCGGTTAAATAGACTATCAGAAATTGCTGATTGTATGATCTTTGAAATGGGTACTGCTGAGGAACATTATATTGCGCAACGTTTGAAATCGCAGCATCGAACTTTAGTTTATCAACGTGATATACCAAATTTATTGGCACGTTATACAAATTTTCAAGTGCGTAATTTGGGTATGTCTGATTATCGAAGCTTGTTTTTATGTACACATGAAGATAAAGATAGCGTATCCAACAAGTTGAGACGATAAAATAATTATCTGGAGTATATTATGATAATAAGAAGGAAAAGGTCTAGACAACCCAGATACAATGATGCTAAATACGATACAGGGGAATTATATTATTTCATAACCCAATTTGCCAAGAGTTGGGATAATGCTCCAGAATATGGCACTAAAACAAGGGAGAAGTATCTATCTCAGATATGGCGGCAAGAACCTATTTTATCAGGTGCTATATTTGCTATGGTGAGTAAATCCACTTCTTGGGACTATGATGTACAAGGTAGTAGAAACAAGAAACTGCATGTAGAACGTATATTAGATAATTCAGAAAACGGGAAAGGTTGGCATTATTTATTTTCAAAAGCAGTATTAGCATTTCTTACATCAGATATAGGTTGCGTGATTGAAAAAGGGTTTTCAGATCCCTATGGTTCACATATAGATAGTCTATATAATATAGATCCTACTCTATGCGAATTATCTGGAGATCCTAATGTAGAGGTGGTATATAAACCCAATGGATACAATCCTATAGAATTTGATCCTACAGAAGCATTCAGGGTATGTTCGATGCCCCAAATACAGGAAAAGTATTTAGATAGGGGATTTTGTGCAGTGAGTAGGGCATTGCGTTCTGCCAATCTACTTATGAAATTACATCAACATAAGGAAGAGAAATTAGAAAATCTCCCTCCACAAGGTATTGCCACTATAACAGGATTGACGGTTGCCCAAGTTAAAGATGCTTTAAGAGAATACGCTATAGAGCGCACCAATCGTAATCAACAAACCTTCCCAGGATTGTTATGGCTGGTAGGAAATAATATAAGTAGTGGTACAGAGGTAAAATTCACTGAGTTCTCCACATTACCTGACTGGTTTGACGAAAAAGTGGCAGTAGAGATATATGCCAAAACATTAGCACTTAGTTTTGGTGTAGATGTTTCTGAGATTTGGCAAGTAGAACATACTGGTGCAACCAAAGCCAATGTCACTATACAGCACACTAAATCTAAGGGAAAGGGTCCAGCAGAGATAGCCACGGCATTTGAAAGAGCTATAACTAGAAACGTATGTCCGGATGGTGTAAATTTCACTTTTGGATCTAAAGATGCTGAAGAACTCAAAGCCAAAGCCGAAGTAGATAAGATAAGTGCCATCACAGTTATGTCCTTGTACGATAAAGGGCAAGGCGTGATAAGTAGAAGCGAAGCTCGCGATATGATGATACGTGTGGGATTGGTTGATGGGGAAGAGGTCTTTAGAGATGATGAATATGGCTATGCAGAACCTAAGAAATTAGATTCTATTAAGTATGATAATTTCAAAGTAGATAAGTTTAACCCATTACCTCCTGATGAACTGTTAGATAAATGGGGGGATTATAAATTGTTGCCTGCTGTAGAAGAGGTAGATTTTGATTGGGATGAGATAGAGGGTATACGGCAACAATTACTCGATGAGATAGAAGCGTAATGGCTGCAACAAATAGACAAAAATTAGATAAAATAGCCAGGGAATGGCGAGAACACTATGAGGATGAGTTCCAATTAGATACCACATACTTGGTGCGGGGAGTATATAATCCAGCTCAATTACAAGATAGTATTCGTGCGCAACTAAAAGATCTATACATCAGACAAGCTATTATAGCAGTAGGTGCGAGGGATATACTTGATGCCTCAGATTGGGGTGTTATAGGTAGTGAGTTGAGGGCGCAATATGGTTATTTAGATACATTAGTACAACAAGTCATTACCAAAGCCAATGGTGCAGCTAATGGGGATATAGATCCCACTACTGGGAAACCTTATGAGCCTATGTCTCCGAAGATGCTATGGTATAGATTGAGGTCTTTTAGTAAGCAGTCTAGGTATATATATGAGCGCATAAGAGTTAAACATGGTGGAAAACCTGATGATGTACTGATATATACTAGACATCGTGAGGATAGTTGCGCAGTATGTATAGAGCGAGATGGTACGATAGCAACAAGGGATTCTTTACCATTTTATCCTGGGAAGGGGACTATATGTTTATTCAATTGCGCTTGTACATGGGAAAATCATAGTAAATAGTTTAAGTATACGTATATATTTATGATAGGAGGTATGTTATATGATACAGCAATTAGCAAATAATTGGGGATGCGATAGAGGTACAGCCCACAATTTACTAGCAACCATTACCCATAAAGTAGAGGATGGTATACCTATAGATCGCATACTCAATGCCATATCAGGTATGTCTAAAGGAGTACCTAATGAGAATAGTGTACCACAGATTGGGGAGAAGGAAGGATCACCCAAACATAAAGAAGATGCTAGAGGAAGTGAAGGATGGGTTAGAGGAAGCCAAAACGACTCTAATTAAAAGCCATGAAAAGGTAGTGGCAGACTGGGAACATAAGCCAGAATTTAGAGCTAGATCTAGAGTAAGTATCAATGAGATTGCTATAGATATATATCCATCGGGAGAATATAAAAATATATGGCGATATGTGGATGAGGGTACAAAACCGCATACCATTAAACCCAAAAATAGCAAGATATTGAAATTCCGTCCTAACTATTCACCTAAAACAAGTCCAAATCCTGCTAGATATGGGGGAGCAGGGGGGAGTTTTGGGGATTGGGTATTCACCAAGTCAGTCAATCATCCTGGTACTGAAGCTAGAGAGTTTACAAAAGTGATAATTGCCGATACTAAGTCTGATATAAAACGCGTTATAGAAAACGCGTTGAGGAGAGGAAGTAGGAGGTTATGATTATGAAGAAAACGATTATACTTGTATCAATAGTAACGATTTTATTGGTAATGAATACTACTGTAGTGGTAGGTGAGGCATACCCATCTCCACGTCCAACCAGCACACCATTTACAATTATACTCACAGATACAGTAGTGAGTACTTACACAGTAATACCCACGTTCGAGCCAATTACATATACTGCCACTGTAACAATACCTGACATCCTTCCAGATACAGGAGGAGCTTACCCACCTCCATGGGTAGGTATGACATTACCTCAATTATTGCTGTGGTTGAGCTCATTAGCTGGGGTACAATATTTGCTGGGTATACTAATTAGTTTTGCACTAGAAAACCTTCCACAGTTTACCACTGGGGATGAGAAGGAGTGGAACCCAAAAATTAAGTTAGTTACACTATCCATAGTATGTCTAGGTATACCGATACTATCTACATTACTCAGAGGTGTATTAGGGTATATCTCATTAGATGGTGAGGAGCTTTGGAGTGCGGCATGGGTTGGCATAATTGCACTTGGATCCAGCCAATTATCTCATAATCTATTTAAGTTAATATGGGGTAATGTAAGTTTGGGATCAGATACTATCAAAAGTACATTGTACTACATGCTACAGCGTATGGGAAAGCGTATACTAGTAATGGATCCTCCTGAATTAAACGAAGTAATTGAGTTTATCAGGGATAATGTAGACGATTCCAATAGTGTCAAGGAACTAATAGTAGATTTATTGGAGCAATTGTACTCCTTAGCAGTTGCGGCACAATACGACACTGATTAAGTAACTATTTGATAGGTGCATATGAGTATATTAAATAGCTTCGATATAATAACGTTATGCATAGGTTGCTTGTATGCACCTATTATGGATTCTTCTATACCTATGGATGGTATATCTAGTGCCATAGATATAGTTGAAAGTGGGGTATTGGCACTAGCAGTATGGGTGATATGGCAATTTATTAAGGGGAATATAGTTAGTTCTACCTATACTGATGATCTAGTCAAAGCATATTCTAGAGAAGTAACCACTACACTATCGCAATTGAGCAATACCATGGAGAAGGTGGTACAAACTTTAGAAGGTGTCAATAGGATAATAGATCGCCTTAATGAAGAAGAGGAATGGAAAGAACAAATCGTATGGCTCATAGAACGTGACGTAGAGGCATATGAAAGATTGGCTGAGTGCATAGGTGTGCCTGAAGGTAATGGTACGAGATTAAGAAAGAGTGTAAGCAAGGTCGCAAATGCGAATACGGAGGAAAAGGATTAATGGCTATTACAGAATTTACAGATTACCCATTGGCTGATAGAGATAGGGAATGGGACTCTTCTGAGGCAGTGAAGCGGTTGCAAGAATATACAGGATTCCCAGATAATGGGATTAGTGAATTTGCTAGTTGCTTTCTGTGGTACGATGATGAAAAGCCAGAATTGAAGGGATCATACAAATTACCATATTGTGATATTATAGATGGTGAAATATATGCCATCCCTAGAGCCATATTCGCTGCCACAGGTGGTAGGGGAGTAGATGCTGCTAATATACCACCATCTGATAAGGAAGATGTGAAGAAAGTAATAGCCATGTGGTACAGTAAAATGTCTAAGGAGTTTGGAGATGATACCTTAGAAGTACCATGGGAAAAAGTATTGCTCAATGGTGCATCAACTGGGCAATTACATATGATAAAAGCACAAGGTTTGATAGTTGGATGGATGGCTATCAGTAGTAATACCTTGTGGGATTTGGAAGATGAGCGTATTGATGTAGATGCTATGGATGACGCTATAAAATACGCTTGGGATAATTCCAACTTTGGAGAATTAAGAATAGAACATGTACCCAATAGCCGCATAGGAACATGTACGGGTATGGTTAGATTGGGGACATTCCTTGTGGAGTGGGGGCATTTTGATGGGGATAAAATAGAAGTGGCCAAACGTTTAGCCACTTCTGATACAGAATATAAGATAAGCGTCGGATTTTTATATCACCCAGATAATTTGGTGGAGGGGGTATATACTAAATCAATCAGGATATTTGAACGTAGTATTACCAGAATCCCAGCCAATTATTTTACGGGGATAGGAGTATTAGAAGGAGGGAAAACTATGAGTAAGACTATAATGGTGAATGATGATATGAAAGCATCATTGGCAGAGTTGTTAGGTGACGATAAGGCTGATGAATTACTTTCCCAGGGATTATCTGAGATAAGTGGTAAGAGTGGTATGGCATATACATTCAAGATGGCTGACGATGAGGATGATAATACCACTGCCGATACACCAGATACTGAGGAAGTTGAGGAACCAGCCAATTTAGGTGATGCTATCAAAGCGTGTTTAGAGTTGACTGATGGTATGGAAGAGGAAACCAAGAATAAGATGGTTAATTCTCTTACGGCATTGACTGTAAAGCTATTGGAAGTGTTAGCAACTAAGGAAGATGCGGAAGTGCATACGTTAGATACTACTGAGGAAGTTACAGAGAAGGCAAGCACGATGAAACCAGAAGAGGTATACGACGCATTATCAGGATCTTTCAAGGCTGAGTTTGATAAGGTATGTGAGTTGATAGCTGATGTGGTTGATAAGGTGAATAGTCTAGTAGAAAGCACTGAAGAAACTTCTGAGAAAAGGTTGGCTGATTTACTAGAGCTATTGCCTAAGTCCAACAAAACAGTATACCGTAAGTCAGAAGCCAAGACTAAAAGCGAGACTGATGATGACGAAGATGTAGGTGCAGTATCGCCACTTGGTGGAGATCCCATGTATGAGATGTTGAATAGTAAATACCATCGTTAGGTATTAGAAGAGGAAAGCGGAGGTAAACATTATGTATGAGAGATTTAAGAACGCGGTCATAAAGAATAGAAAACCCGTCATCGCATCTAAGACAGATGCTGTAGGGTTTTATGGGGATTGTGGGCTGTTTGGGATGTGTGGGAATAACGATCTCATGTCCTTGGTTATGCAGGATACATCCCTATCAGCGTGGCTATCCTGGCACGAGAATAACGAAGCTAAGATATATGTTCGTATGCTTCGGTGGAGAGGTCCAGAAGGCTCTGCTGCAGGACAGGGTATTGGTAGTGGAGCTATCTCTAATCCTTGTAGTGATCCTGATAGTTGGGAGTGGGGTGTAGGCTCTATTCTTCTCCAGAAGGGTTTGTTAGGGCGCGAGGGAGAAAGCATCGATATTACTGATGTGGGTGAGAGATATTGCGATGTTCAGCCCATCTACACTTTAGATGGTACTCCCATTAGTAACGATTTGGAATGGCAAGCGTTGGGTGCTGGGGAAGTGCTCAGAGATGATATACAGCGCATGCTAATTACTGGCAATCCTTCTAATTCGGGGGAATTCAAAGGGTTAGAACTACTAGTCAATACGGGATACACTGATATAGATTCTGGTAATGCGATGCCATGGGTCGATAGTTTGGTGGTTGATTGGGATAGTAACGATATTATGGATTCTGTTACCATCAACGGTACTGCTTGGAAGATCAGACAGGTAGTTACTGCTATGGTGCGTCGTATCCGTCAGAGAGCTAAATCCCGTGGTGGTATTGCTGCAGGTGATATGGTACTGATGGTAAACGAAGATATGCGTCAGACACTTATGGATGCATGGGCTTGTTCAGCCATATGCGCCAGCGAGGATTGGGCTGCCACCACTGGTGGGGTTGTGGGTATCTTAGATACCATCCAGGCTCGTGATTTGAAGAATGGCTGGTTGGCAGGTGGGTTGTTTGGAGATGGTATGTTGCCTGTTGATGGGCAACCAATCAGTCTTCTAGTTAATCCGTGGTTGGAAGGTACATGGGATGCAGATGCTGGTGCATTTGTCAGCGATCTGTACATTTTGACCAGGAAAGTAGGAGCCAGAGAAATTCTATATGGTATCTACCATAATATGAATGCTGGCTCGCAGGCATTTGCTTCACAGGCAGGGTATCAACGATTCACCACTACTGATGGCGGCAGATTTTTGATAGGCTCTTCAGTAACTAATCTGTGCATCAAAGCCAAGACATGGATTAAACCAGGATTATACTGTAGTGCCCCATGGGCGCAAGGTCGTTTGACTAACATTGCTTACAATACAGTGTTGGATCCTGTATCTCCTGTTCCGGGCAGTGATTACTATTACGCTAATCCCACTGAAGCGGAGTGCAGTTAGTTAAAGTATAGTACAGAGGGCAGCAGATGAGAAATAAAAAGGTTATATCTGTATATGATAGGGAAGGATGGGCTGTACAAAGGTTATGGGAAACCATATCTATAGGTATAACTGGCTATGATATTCAAGTGGCGCATTTCAAACAAAGTAAATTGCTCCATGTAGTTGATACAGATATATTAGTACTCAACTGGACGGGAGATAGTAAGTATCTACGAAGTAGACGAAGTACACTAGATAAACTTCCTGTGGCGCAATTACTTCATAGCTGTATTTATGAGCATGATGCTAAAGATGCTATAGATAAGGCTGACATAGTAGCAAGTGTATCAGAACGTGTAAGTAATAAGCATGGTGTAAATAGTAAGTACATTATTCCATCTGCTGCCCATCCCAATTTTATTAAGTTCGACATCAAGTATAATGATAAAGTTCTCAAAGTAGGATCAGTGGGTTCTAAACGTAATCCTACGAAGAATTGGGAAGCTATACGTAGATTGGCAAGTTCTGTGGGTGAGTTGGTTACAGATAATGAGAATCTATCGCTAGAAGATATGGTAAGGTTATATAATACGATGGATGTGTACCTATGCCTATCTTCTAGCGAGGGATCTAATGTATGTATAGCAGAAGCCATAGCTTGTGGATTGCCAATTATCACCACAAGGGTTGGTAGTGCTGAATTTCATGTACAGGAAGGGTTTAATGGGTATATAGTAGATGATGAAGCTCAAGCATTAGAAGCATTACGTAAGTTAGATAGTAATAGAGAACTATTGAATACTATGTCCGATAATTCTTTAGTGATGGCAAATAGATATACGTATAAAGATATGGCTGATAGGGCTAAAGAATGGTTAGACACTATGCCTCCTTATGTAACAGTAATAATCCCATGCTATAATTACGCAAAATACTTACCAGATGCGGTACATAGCGTAATACGGCAAAATTATGTAGACTGGGAAATTATAATTGTTAATGATGGAAGCACTGACGATACAGCGCAAGTGGCTGAGGAGTTAGTAAAATTAGACAATAGAATTAGATTTGTAAATCTTAAAAAGAATAGAGGATTATCCGAAGCCAGGAATGCTGGGATTAAAAGAACTAATTCACCATATTTCCTACCTTTGGATGCTGATGATGAGCTGGCTAATGCAGATGCATTAGGTAGTCTTGTATACCATCAACGCAGATTCGAGGAGCAGGTTATAGCTTATGGGGATATACAAGTGTATGGCGATCATGAAAAGTTATTGACTATGCCGCCATACTCATTACAAAAACTGATGAGTAAAAATATAATACCTTATTGCTCATTATACCCCAAATGTGGATGGATTCGTACATCAGGATATAAAAAACGTATGTCGGATCTAGGGGGATGGGAAGATTATGAATTCAATATGAATATGGGCAAATTAGGTTATTATGGCAGAAAAGTAGACCATACAGTATTGAAATACCGCAGGCACGGCAGATCTATGCTGCATAACGCAGAGGATAATAAAGATATTCTAAGAGAAGCATTGCGGGATATACACTCGGATATGTACAAGATGGCAGAAACTGGAGAATTGGACAGGTTGATGTACGACAGCTCTACAGTTATTGTAGAATATGTAGGTAGTATGAAAGGGGCATTCAGTATAAGAGGCACCAAAGTATATAGAGTGAGAAAAGGTGTACCGTTTGCGGTTAATGCGGAAGATATGAAATTATTTTCCTCTGAAGATTGGAAGATACATGAAAATGGTATGGCGCGTACCAGATATATACCCAAAAAGCGTCGTAGGAAAGGTTGAGGGTAATGGAGCCATAGGTTATGGCAAGAAGTAATAATTTTCCTGATGTAAATTTAGATAAGTATGAAGAGTATATCGGTATAGATGATATACCTTACAATGGCTGGACAGAAACTGGAGAGCCAAATTATTGGTGCCGTTATGTTTGGAAGCAAACGGATAGGGAACGTATGGCTGCAGCATTAGCTACATCAAGAGAGTTGATTGAGCAGCAACTAGGATATACCATATTTCCTCATTGGTTTGAAGAAACTATACTGCTAGATGACTTATCTAAGATATATAAACTGTCTTGGGGGATGGGTATAGAATTTGGTACTAAGGTGAGCGAATTCATAGACTCCCCATCAGTATCTTATTCTGATGATGTAGGTACAGTAATTGTTAATTATGCTTCTACATTATCTACAGATGAAATAGAAGTCAGATATAATGGTGAAGATATAGTAATTCATCATACTAATGTAGATAGATTATCTCCAACACAAGTTATGGTATCTATACCCCAATGCAGATTGATGGATCCATCAAAATTCAAAAATAGTAAAATATATTATAGCGATATTTCAAATTACGTAACACTAGTTGATGTGTATAGAGTATATAATGATGATACATTAACACTAGTTGATAGTAATGGCGAGCAGTTAGAAAACCTAGAAGTGATTTGGTATGATAAGCGATTAGGTGAGGTATGTATTAGTGGTTGCGTTTGCAATAGTGGGTGCAATTTATGCGATATACAAAAAGTTTTCGTGAGGTATAAAGCAGGATTGACTTATTGGAGTGCCGCATTGTATTCCGCATTAGTCAGATTAGCTCATGTCAATCTACCTTCAGAACCTTGTGGTTGCGAGGGTGTTGTACAAATATGGAAGGGCGATAGAGAAGACGCAACCGCCACTTCCAAAGTGGCTAATAATCCTTGGGGTTTAACTAAAGGAGCATATTTCGCCTGGAATACAGTTAGTGAATTAAGATTAGGGCATGGTGATCTATTAGTAGCACCATAAGGAGGATATAATAATGGCAGAAACATATTACGATAGTGGAATGGGTAGATTATGGATTCAAGAGGAAGGTCCACTCCATCCGTGGGAATTGTGGGGTGATGCTGGTGTAGGGGATATGGAAGTTCCAATGGGTGATATAACACCATATTACTTACCATCAGATGATACACGAGGAGAGTTCGAGATTGTAGCAGAAACGCAAGGTGCTCCTGGTAATGTCACAACCACCATTGAGATGCCTCGGAGTATAGCTACAAGGTTATTGGCTATGGAATGTGCATTCAATATGTTGATAATGTATAGCCAATGTGAGAGGCCTGACAGTAAGGTATACGATGTTGCTGACTATATTTCTGTGGCTAGATTGACAGGGAAAACTATCCCAGCACCAGTTGCTAGGCAACCAGATGATCAAACTTTAGCACTAGTAAGTGGTGCAGTAAGTGCTAGAAGTTGGATGGAAATTTGTTCCCCAGTATTTACTGACCAAGCAGCAGCAGTAACTAGTGAAGACTTGATGGATGTAGTTAGTGCTGATGATCCCAGTTGTGGTGGTATATGTGGCGAGAGAACAGTAGGATGTCAAGTTCTCTATGCTGTAGGTGCCAATAATGTGGTATTGAAGACCACCAATGGCGGAGGAACTTGGACTGATATAGGTGGACCAACTGGGTGGGCAGGTTCTCCTGGCGATACTATCAATGCTGTATATGCGCAAGGAGATTTCGTTATTGTAGGTAGTGGTGATGATGAGGAGATAGGAGTGAGTACAGATGGTGGCAGTACTTGGACTGAGATAGATTTGGCTACTGAGTTGGGTGCTTCCAATTTTGTAAATGCTATCTTTGGATTAGACAAGTACCATATCTGGATAGCGGCAGATGGTGGAGTAGTTTTGTTTTCCAGTGATGGTGGATTGACTTGGGAAGATGTATCTCCTGCCACTACTGAGGATCTGTATGGTATACACTTCTTAGATACCAACAGGGGGATTGTGGTGGGCGATAATGGTGCAGTAGCCACTACTGTTAATGGTGGCAGTGCTTGGACCGCCAGAACTGTTAGTACTTTTACTGCCAAGAATGTCAAATGTTGCGCACAAACTGATACGTATATCATGGTAGTGGCGGGGGTGGAAGGTAGGATGGCATACTCCTTGGATGGAGGAGATACTTGGACACAAAAGACTACTGCGCTGACGGCAAGTGATACTATAACAGCATTGATGTTCTCTGAGACAAACTTTGGTTATTATACAGCAGATACAGGCGATGTATATCGTACTGATGATGGCGGATATAGTTGGGAAGCTATGGATATTACTGCCAATTCAGGTTTGAATGGGGTATGGGCTTGTACTCCTTCCACAGTGTCTGCAGTAGGTGCCAGCGGGTTTGTAACCAGGGGAACTTGTGGTAATGAGGCAATGAGCTCATAATAAACTGTAGGAGGTTGAGTTATGGCTAACAAGAAAGCGAAGAGTATTAAGAAATGGGATACTAGGAATGATGGTAAAATAGAGATCACTTTCAGTGCGGGGATGAAAGTAAGTATGGATCCTATGCCTCCCTTAGTTAGGGATGCCATATTCAATAGTATCCCATACCCTGACCCTCCCATGGTACCCATTAAGACCAAGTTTGGAGAAAAGCTATGGGCGGATGTGAATGATGAGGGATACAAAACTGCATGTGCTGAGGTAGATCAAGAACGTAATCGCACACTACTCAGATACTTGATATTTAAGATGGAGGGGGATTTGGATCCTCCCGATGATTGGGTAGATAGTATGCGGTTGGTATTACGTAATCATTTCCCTGAAGATGCCGAGGACTTGAGAATGTTGTATGTGAGTACAGAGATCATTAAAACTAGCAATGACTTTATAACATTCATGGAAGCAGTATCTTCATCGGTTACAGAGGAGGATATAGCCACTGCGGAGAATACCTTTCGCAATAAAGTGGAAGAATAGGGATCTCAGTGGCTGGGTTGCCCCCAGTGGGCGAACAACATACAGCAGAAGGTATGAAGAGTGCCGCATAGCTCACGAGTGGGGAATTACTATTAGTAAATTCTATACATTACCCACTTGGGAGCGTGCGGCAATGTTTGCTTATATGAGATCTAAGGATAAATTGGCGGCATTAGAGGCAGAGGAAAATAGACGCAAGGCTGAACAGAGGTCAAAACGGTAATGGAACAAACAGGTATACGACTTGTAGCAGATGTATCTGACTTCAATAAAGGTCTTCAAGCCTATGAAAATGGTTTGAAGAAAATGGATACAGCTACAGATAATTTTATAACTAAAGCATCCAAAGGATGGCAAACGTTTGGATCCAATTTGGCTGATGTAGGTCATAATGTAGCCGATGTAGGAAATATATTAGCAGATAAGCTCACCAAACCTATGGTTGGGCTGGTAAATACTGCCGTAGATTCTGCAGGCGAGTTCCAAGATCAAATGGCTCTAATACAAGTTGCTACCAAAGATGCTGGCTATGATATGGAACGGATAGGGGAATTCGCACTCAAAATGGGTGCAGACTCTGTATTTGGTGCTACAGAGTCTGCAGAGGCAATGCTGGGTCTTTTGAAAGCAGGGCAACAGGCTGATGAGGTAATGGGTACAGTATCTGAGGAAGCCGGAGGGATGGGTGCAGCATTGGCTTTGGCCAGCAAAGAGGGCATCACTCTTACAGAAGCTATAAATGAGTTGGGTGGTACCACAGGAACACTAGAAGCTGTTCTCAATTTGGCTACTGCAAGTGGCATGTCAATGGCTGAGAGTAGCGATCTGTTGAGTATTGCTATGGCTACATTTGGTAGGGAAGCCGAAGATGCCACAGATATAGTTAATAACTTTGTGCAGGCTGCAGATGCCAGCGTTATGGAAGTGAGTGATATAGGTCAAGCATTGACTAATATTGGACCTACTGCAGCAGCATTCGGATTTTCTCTAGAAGATGTAAATACTGCGTTGGCTCTGTTGAGTCAACGGGGTATACAAGGCGGGGAAGCAGGTACTGCATTGAAGAGTATGCTCACCAATATCATGCGCCCAACGGATTCAGTCACAGAGGCATTAAGTGACCTGAATATACAACTATACGATAGTCAAGGCAATATGAAAGAGTTGCCTGAATTGGTAGATAGTTTCTCTAAAGCACTAGGGGATAATGCCACCATAATTGAGTACCATGGGGCACTCACTAAATCCGAACAAAGTGAATTAGATAGATTACAGAAGATATATCAGCGCACACAGCAATCTCTTAGTGATTACACTTCCGGTATAAAAGGTGCTAATCTAGATGAAGAAGCTCGTAATGAGAAATTATCAGAATTACGGCAAGTGTTGGTAAATACCTCCAAAGCTATGGATCCTTTGATTGCCAAACAAAAAACTGGTACTGAGGTAGTCAGGGAACTCACCCAAGAGCAAAAGAACCAATATATACAGACACTAGCAGGTACATATGGTATGAAAGCTATGCAATCCCTGCTGGATGATGGTATAGAAGGTTGGGAAGGGATGGAAGATGCCATAGCTGGTGCTGCTGTAGCTGGCGATGTAATGAACGCAAAAATGGGCACTTGGAATGGTGTGGTAGAAGCGTTGTCTGGAAGCGTAGATACTATGAAAATAAAACTAGGCAACTCCATCACCAAAGCATTTACACCACTACTAGGTGCTGTATCTAGATTAGTAGATAGATTCTCATCCTTAGATTTCAGTAAGTTCACATCTAAGTTTATAGATCCATTAGTTAATGGGTTGATAAAAGTTATAGAGTGGGTGACTCAATTAGATGAAGATACACTATATTGGGCTGCTGCACTGGCTGCAGCTGGTGCAGCCATCGGTCCAATTTTAATAGCACTAGGAGGATTTATTACTGTACTGGGTACTGCTGTGGGGGCATTAGGTGTGCTGATATCGCCATTAGGGTTATTGGCAGCAGCTATAGCAGGGATAGGTGTGGTTGCTTCTAATAATATATCTTCTATAAGTGGATTTTTTGGTGTACTGAAAACTCTAGGTAAATACTTACTTGCTGTAGTACAAGATGGTGATGTGTATAATGATTGGATCACGGATCTACCAGAAGGCATGCAAATTGCTGCCCAAAAGATAGGGCGTGCTCTATCTAATATTACATCTTTTGTAGAAAATTCTGTAAGTAATATAAGATCCGCGTTATCTTTCTTCATGTCTGGTAATATAGAATTCTTTGATTGGAGCAAGGTTCTCCCTTCTTCTATGGTAGGAACGGCTGAGAAATTTGCTGATGGGTTGAATACTTTACGAAGAGTAGCAATGGATATGTATAGTGGGGTATTCAGTAGGGAATATCCATGGGGAGAACTTCTTCCAGAGGGGTTGGCCAAAAAAGCTGAGGAATTAACCAATGTGGTGTATGATCTAATTGACGGGTTTGGGCAGTTAGGTAAAGGAAATTGGGAAGGTGCTATATCCTCATTTACTGAGATAGATTGGGGTTCAATAGCAGAGATGGCTTCTGGTTCTCTGACTTGGCTATTTGGGCAAATAGCTAATATAGGTTCTGAACTATTGGCTACATTAACTAATGCGCTATTTGATTTGCTAGGTAAAATAGATTGGGCGACATTAGGCAATTGGTTAGGTGAAAAAGTTATAGTGCTATGGCAATTTGCATTTGGTATAGGTAGTGATGTACTATCTTATGTATGGAGTGCTATAACTAATCTATTCAAAAATATAGATTGGAAGAAAGTAGGGGATACTGTAGCGTCAGCAACTAGTGCTTTGTGGGACAGCGTTATGAGTATTAGTGGTAATGTACTATCTACCATCACTACTGCATTAACCAATCTATTTAATAGTATAGATTGGGGCAAAGTGGGTAGTACTGTGGCTTCTGCAGCTAGTACACTATGGAACGGGGTATTTAATATATCTAAGGATGTGGCTGGGTTAATATGGGATGCATTGACTAGCATGCTTGGGGGAATTGATTGGGGGAAATTAGGTGGTGATGTAGCAAGTGCTGCATCTGGTATGTGGGATAATGCATTACGTGTTACTGGAGATACCATATCCAATGTGAAAGATACCATATCCGCCAAACTAAGTGATATAAATTGGGGTGGAATAGGAAACAGCGTCAAGGGAAGAACCGAAGAATTATGGGCAAATATGCTCAGTGGCATAGAGGAATTCACAGGTGTAGATCTGTCCGGATTTATAGATACTTTGGGTAATGCTGCTAAAACGGTTGGTGATATGTTTGCCCCATCTGTAGAACGTCTAGGGAAAGGGATTAAAGGGTTTGCTGAGGCATTACAGCCTGCAATACCTGCCCTCAAGAGTTTATGGGATAATATAGCCAATAACGTATTACCAGCATTAGGAGCATTGGCTGCATTAGTTACAGGTGTACTGGTTGTAGCATTCAAAGTATTTGTAGATTACATAAGTGCCGTGTTGCCCAGCATTGGTGCTAACATAGCTGGGGTGGTGCAGATAATCAGTGGGCTTCTCACATCCTTAACAGGATTTATAAGTGGTATAATAAACGTTCTAGTGGCTCTATTCACAGGTGGCGATTGGAAGGGAGCCATGATAGATTCCATGAATTCTGTAGTAGAGGGTATACAAAATATATGGGATGGATTAAAAACAGTAGTTATAAGTACCATACAAGGGACTATAGATGGTATAATAGCCATATTTACAGGATTATGGGAGGTGTTGGTAGGGAACTCCATAGTTCCAGATATAGTTAATGGTATAATTGACTCGTTTGCTTCTATGGGAGAGGCATTATTCAGTATGTTGGAGGGTGTAGGGCAGTTCATGGTAAATGCTTGGACCAATATACGGGATAGTGCTACAGAAGCCATAAATGGATTAGCGGTATCAGTGAGTGAGAATACAGAAGGTATACGCACTAGGATAAGCGAAGTGATGGATTCCATATCTAATAAGTTCACAGAAGGTTGGAATGCTGTATTAAATACTACTGCCAGTTTGTTAGGATTGACTAGAGAAGATATTGATACCAAATTGAATGCTGCCAAAAAGGTAGTGGATGATGTATTGGGTTTGGTGAGTGAGGCATTCAAAGGGAATTGGGATACGGTATTCAAAACTACAGGCACATGGTTAAATAATATGAATAGTGCCATAACTGATAAATTAAATCAAATATATCAGTGGCTTATAGAACTATTGCAAAGAATGCTTGAGAATTTCCGCACGCAGTGGGAAAATATTCTATTAACTACTACTACATGGTTAGAAAATATGTACACGTTTATTATGGAGAAGTTCCAAGCCATATTAGAGTGGGTGCTTAATTGGCTATCTAATCTATACGACTCTTTTGTAACCTATTGGAATGATATAGTAAATGCGGTTATAGAAGCTATGGGCAATATAGCTTCCGCCATATCCGAAAAAGCGTCTGCTGTAGTAGACGCGTTCAATGAGATATGGGATAAAGTCAGAGAAGGTATATCTAATGCCACAGATACTGTAATAGATGCAGTTAGTGGGTTAATTGATGATATAGCCAATTCATTCAGTAACTTCTCAGATAGATTTACAGAGATAGGCAGTGATATAGTTGATGGTATATGGCAAGGGTTGAGAGACAGTTGGGGAAGTCTACGTGATGGGGTACAGAACTTAATTGGGAATTTTGTAGATTGGATAAAAAGATTATTAGGTATTGCCTCTCCATCGGAGGTGATGCTTGAGCTATTTGGGTATGTAGTAGAAGGCATGGCAAAACCGTTAGAGAATGCAGATATACTACTTAATGCGGCGCAAAATTTGCGAGATAGGCTAGAGGATACCTTAGTTAATGATTGGAAAGAAATAAATGTAGGTCTTAAAGGTTCTATATCAGGAGCTGTGGGTGTATCTTCAACTCCTACATATAATCCGCCAAGTATGAGTGGTGGAGGGGATATCAGGCATATAGAGCAAAGCACCCATAACAATTGGCAAGTCAATGCTAATTACGCTAATGATCAATCAGAAGCATCTATCATAGAAGATTTACAAGCTATGAATTTACTATATAGAATGGGAGCTGCATAACGATGCGAGAAATGTTATGGCTAGAGACTTCAGATGGGGAAAAGTATACTTTTGACGATAGGGCTGGGAGGATACTATTATCTTCTCAAGGATTTGGTATGCCTCCCATAGATTACACTACTCAACGTCATATACAGCAGCAAGGGGAGAGTGTCAAGCGTTGGAATTTAGGTTCTAGGCGCATACAAATAGGGTTAATGTCTATATATTCAGATAGAGGTGCATTGTTTGACGGCAGGCGTGATTTGATAGGATTCTTAAACCCGTTTCGGGGAAAAGCCAAATTGAAATTGGAAATAAAAGGTATTACATGGCATATAGAAGTCATGTACGAAGCTGATTTTGGTATGAGTTCTGCCCAACAGCCCCAATCAAATGCGCAAGGAGCAGTAATTAGGTTAATAGCGCATGATCCTACTTGGAAAAAGGATACTATGACTGTAGCAGAAGCGTCTCTTACATCATTACAAAACCTGCAATTTTCATTTATGTTCCCGTTCGCTTTTGGGTCAAGTTTAACTAATATTTGGCAAGTTACAAATAGTGGGCATTTAGAAGCCAAACCCACTATAACACTACGAGGTCCACTGCAAGATGTAGTAATTAAAAATTTGACGGATGAGGATAAAGAATTAAAATTAGAAACATACTTAGAGCCACGACAAATAGCAACTATATACACTGATTGGGATATCTTAAGAGTAGATGGTCCAAGCGGAGTAAATTGGACGGGGTATCTCAGCGAAAATAGTTCTTTAGTTGATTTTAGATTATTGCCCCCATGGGCTATAGAAGATGGCGTAAATTACGTATTGGTGTACAGTACTGTAAGTAATTCTGATAGTAGAATTACTATGGAATATTGGGAAAGGTATCTTGGTATATGAGTAATTTGGGTAATCTATACCATGTGAGAATAGTAGATCACGATGCAGCTACTGTGGCATATATAGCCAATGCTAGATACATTAGCTATACTAACAGAGTCAATGGTGTAGGTTCTCACCAAATACGTATAGATATGGATGATCCTAAAAGCGCGTTATTCGACTACACCGATTACATCTTTGAGATATGGCGCAAGCCCATGTATATGGATGAGTGGGTTAAAGATTACTCTGGATTTAATAGATATACCAGAAGATATGCAGAAAAAGATGGAGCACTATATCGTGAATCTATAGGTAGAACATTAGAGGATTTATTACGTAGAAGATTGGTGGAGCCTCCTTGTGATGAAGACTTTTCATCCAAAGCAGGGTTTGCTGAAGAAGTAATTAAGGAGTATGTAAATGAGAATGCTGCTTCTGGTACACAAACGTATCTGGTACAACGAAGCTCCTCTACATCTCACACGTTATTAGTTAGTGCGTCAATAAGTGATCCTTGCCCAGTAGCTCCTCCTAATGTATTCCATAATTCTACTCATACGGTCACATATAATGGGGGAGAGTTGGTATTCAGTGCCAATGATGATGGTAGTGGGGAATTGAGTTGGGATGATAAGCTGGATATAGAAGTCAGGCATGGGGCATCTGTAGTAGCAAGTTGGAGCCATACATTTGGGGATGTAACATCTATCACTCCATACGGTCCAGTAAATTTGGGTAGACTTCCCACTGTACCAATAGGGGATAGTATAGAAATAGAATTGACTGGTACAAATTTGTATCCACCAGCATGCGGGTATAGAAATCTATACTTGTGCCAATTATATCCTTGCGAAATAGATGCTGGAAGGCAGATACCTAATCTTACCATTGAGGACTTACATGATCCAATATTAGGAGATTACGTCACACGTAATATACGCAATACTAGATTATTAGATGTGGCTCAAGAGTTGGCTAATGCAGGTAATGTAGATTTTTGGATAGAGTATCTATCTGAGTGGCGGGTATCTCATGAATTTATGTTCAAGATATCCGATCAACGTGGCTCAGATAGAAGAGTAGGGAATACAGAAGGGAATCTATCAGTAGTATTTTCTCTAGGTAGAGGCAACATGCTATACCCATCATTGACAACCGATAGATTGACTGAAATAAACCGTATATATGTTGGCGGTCCAGGAAAAGGTAAAGATAGGCTGGTAGTTATAGTTGACGATGAAGATGCTCAATCTGAATCCCCTTGGAATATTGTAGAAGGGTTTGTGGATAGCAGAAACGACGATACTATAGCAAAACTCACTAATGTAGGTGATGAGAACTTAATAGCCAAAGGTGCGTTCGATAGTTTTGATTTTGATATAGCTGATACTATGGGGTGTACCTATGGTCGTGAGTGGTTTTTAGGGGATCTAGTGACTGGTATATTTGATGGAGAAAGAAAGGATGTACGTATAGTAGAAGTTACTGTATCTGTACGTAAAGATATGGGCGAAACTGTAAAAGTTAAATTGGAAACTATATAATGGCTAGATATGATGGCTCTGGTAATTTACTTCAAAAATTAGAAGACATCGAAAGACAAATACGAAGGCATGATGTACAAGAGTGGGGTGATGTAGGTGATGTACCCAATTTTGTGGAGGAGCATCCAATACAAGTCACTGCCAACATATTTACATTATCCTATACACCCAATCCATTAGAAAGTTTAGAATTAACTCGTGACGGAGTAATGCAAAAGTACGATTCTGTGCCATCAAATTATAAGCAAGGTTATACCATTAGTGGCAGTAGTATAACTTTGAATACTGCGCTAGAGGAGGGAGAATATTTATATGCTAGATACAGGAGGTAGTTATGAAAAAGGTATTAAACTTATTATCAATAATAATTTTGTTGGGTATAGGAGGTAATGAAATGACAGTAAAGGCAATTCCATTTGATGTAGTATTATATAGCTCCGAAGATTGGAGAGAAGTGTGGGGATCTACCTTTGTGGGAAAAGGTAATAGGGGAGTTGTGAAAGGCTATGAAGACTCCTACGAAGTTACTGCTCCTGGCACTGGGATGATAGTGCAAGTGGGGAAAGGCAGTAGTATTGTAGAAGGGGCATGGGTTCATAATGATGCCTCAACAAATGTAACAATTAGTGGTGGTCTAGTAGGTGCTGACGAACGTATAGACACCATAGTAGTGAAATTAACTTTTGGCTCTAAAAGTGCTGAAATTACAGTTCATGAGGGATTAGCCGATCCCAATCCTATACCTCCCACACTACAGCAGGATGCCACGGTTTGGGAAATTCCTTTGGCTAATGTGCATACCACTTCCTCAACTGCTGTAATTACTAGCAGTGAATTGACGGATGTTAGGGAATGGTGTTTACATACTATGGGTCAAATGGTTTATGATGCCATAGTTGATGTTAATGGAAATGGCGATTATTTATTGCCATCCCAAGCATTTTCTGCTGGGGCTAAAACGGTGTACGTTAGAGATGGGGTATACACTGAAGTGGCTGGATTTACTATACCTAACAATGGTGCTTTGATTGGAGAGAGTAAAAATGGTACAATCATAGATCTGCCGTCTGGTACAGTTATAGTAGGTGAGTCAGGAACTGTATCCTCTGATACTGGTACGATCTCACTAACTAATGGATCAACCGCTGTTACAGGATCAGGTACTGCTTGGTCTACATCGGATGAAGATAAAGTACTTATTACAGAATATGGAGATGTATTGTGGGTGGATACCTATGTTGGAGGAACACAACTCACTCTATTAGTTCCATATGAAGGAGCATCTATATCTTCAGTGGATTATATGATAGCTGATATGAAACGAGTGACCATACGTGATATTACTATCAGGAAGAATAATTGTACCTTATCATTACCCACCATAGCTTTGAACACTCATTATGGCAGTAATATTGAAAATACCAGATTAGTATATGCTAGAAATGCTCCCACTATATTGATAGAGGATAGTTACGATTGTATTATGAGAGATTTAGATATACTAATATGGGATAATTGGAATGCAGCATCCGGATCTATGGGTATTAAGTTATTTGGTGGGTATATGCATACCATAGAAAATTGCCGTATGAGTGGTGGTGATTATGGTATATATGTAGATTCCTGCCCAGCAAGTAGTATAGTAAACAATATCATCACTGAATTCTCAGAGGATGGTATATATATAGATTCTTCTGGAGACACGGTTATATCTAACAATACTATAACGGTTGTTAACAACCACGGCATAAATATTATATCAGGTACCAGACTTAAAATAACTAACAATTTAATACGGGAGTGTGGTGATGATGGTATCACAGGTGTAATTTCCCTAAGCAGTATCGTTGGTAACCATATAGTAAAGTGCGCAGGCGAGGGATTACAATTTGACTCTTCCTCTGCATCCACTACTGTAGTAGGTAATGATATATACGAAAATGGGAATGGTATATTCATACATTCTGCAGCAGGTACTATAGTAATGAATGGAAATCGGATATCTGGTAATACAGGTATTGGAGTAGATATCAATGGCGACTATAATATTTTAGTGGCTAATCTAATAACTGGGAATAGTGGCGGTAATGTTGATGATACGGGAACAGGTAATGAGATAGCGCATAACATATAATAATGCAAGATTTTGAACGATCCCAGTATGGGATACATGGGTATACTCAAATAAGATTGGGTGGGGTATTATCACCCAATCTACGCACTCTGGTAGTGAGGCAACAACTAACTCCAGATATGACGCTTCAAGTGCTAGGGTCAGGCACAGTATGGATAGGTCATACACCTATAACATTCATCGACTCAAATACACCCAGCATAGTTGCCCCTGCCACTAATCCCAGATATGCATTGTTAACTCTAGATGATGGCGGGGTATTGAGCTGGGAGTATGGTAGTGAGGCTGCAATACCTTTGGTGCCTGATCCACCATTTGGGGTATTGGTACTATGCGCTGTGTATCAACGTGTGGCTATGTCATCTATATTAGATGAAGATGATGGGGTAAACGGGTATGTGTATGAGGATTACCGCCCATTTCTATTAGTTCCATATGTAATGGGCGAGTTGTGGACCAAAGGTGATGAAACTGATGAATACCCAAACTCATTAACAGTTAATGGTGGGGATTATATAACGCTGGACTACTCAACACCTAATGCTGTAGATATAGATTGGGATGGTGTAAGAGTAGAAAGAGTTGGTTCCTACATAGGTACACGCCCCATCTTAAATTTCATAGCTGGTAGTGGTGTAGGTGTTAATGTTAGTGATGATGGTACTGAGATAGATATCACCATTAGTAATACCTCTCCAGGTGTTACTGATCATGGAGCATTAACAGGATTAAGCCATAATGACCATACTCAATATGTAAATGCTGCAGGTAGTGGATTAAGTATGGTAGGGCAAGCACTTAGTTGGGATGGTGTAAGAGTAGAAAGAGCTGGTTCTTATATAGGTACACAACCCATATTGAATTATATAGCGGGCAGTGGGGTGGGAATAAGTGTTAGCGATGATGGTACTGAGATAGATATCACCATTAGTAATACCTCTCCAGGTGTTACTGATCATGGAGCATTAACAGGATTAAGTCACGACGATCATACCCAATACTTAAATATTGCAAGACATGCAGCCATAGGCGATAGTAGTCCCCACCATGCTTCGGCAACAGTGTATGGCGCACCATTAACTATTTCCGGACAACAGATTAGATTTAATTACGATTCGAACGATTTTGGTGTATCCGGAGATAATATATACATCAAAGATAGTGGTATTGATCATGGAGGTTTATCAGGTTTAAGTCATAATGACCATACACAGTACGTGAACGCAGCGGGCAGCGGGTTGAGTCTAGTAGGACAAGCCTTGAGTTGGGACGGATTGACGGTAAAGGAAAATGGAGTTACACGTGGTACAGAGCGTATCTTGGATTTAAGATATGTATATCCAATAGAAATATTGGCTGTAGATGCTGGTACAGAGATAGATGCTACTATCTCGTTAAACTATAACGGATCCGATTTTGGGGTATCTGGAGGTAATCTGTACATCAAAGACAGTGGTATTGATCACGATGGAATCAGTGGAGTATCCGCGAACGATCATCACAATCAGTTACATAGCATCGCGATAGATGGAGTTAATCATAGTCCTGCTAATTTAGATATTGGAAGTAGATATTTTGAGGGGGAAGCATTTAGAAGTAATGCGTATGATATACAACTAATACCAAAAAATAGTACATACATGCACGTGCGCAATAAGGCAGATACAGCATATCTAGGGCTTGCGTGCGATAAAATATATATGTATGATGGAGGCATAAACTTCACGGGAAGCCATGATGAACTAAATGACGTGTCCGCAAATGATCATCATAATAAATCGCACGACCACTCTTCAGCCAGTGGTTCTGGAGCTATTGACACCGACCAAAGCGCAACGTTCGATAGTTATGTATACGTGAATAATTATTTGTATTTGTATTCGCGTTTATATTGCGGAGGCTCCGGACAAACTGGGTACATATACGTTAGAGATAGCAGTTACAATACTCATATTACTCTATATGGAGACACAGGAAATGCCAATTTCGATGGCAATGTTGATATTGAAGGGAATCTAGATGCGCATCAAGGCGTTGATATAGATGCCGGATACTCGTTGAAGATCGGAAATGATTGCGAATGGCATCGTGATGCGGCAAATCAAATCGGAACACCTGATAGCGTGCGTGTGGATAGTAGTGTTGGTATTGGGAGAGCACCAGGGTCTAGTGGACAATTACTTGTAAATGGAGCTATTGGGTGTTGGGATGCTATTTCTACGTATGGAGATAGTAATGGCGACATCACCTGCGGAGGTGCAGGGGGGTCTACATCACGCGCAGGGTTAAATTGGAGCTCAGGCGCGGTATGGGCATATAGTTATTTTCAAGTAGGTGGGTCGTTTGGTTCACCTACTTATAATGGTGTAACAGGAACGTTTGTAGATAATAATGGCAACACTATAACGGTTCGTGGTGGGATAATTACTAGTTTGAGTTAGGAGGAAATTATGATTATTACAGTAAAACTATCTAAAGAGGCATGGAATGAGTTAGTAAGTGCCCATAAAGTAAATTATACTTCACACCCAGATACATCAGAAATTACTGATGAGATAGTGATAAGTAGGGTAAAAGAGGATATAATTGGCAGTATAACAAATATCATAAGATCAGCAAAGAGTAAATTAGTACATGATGAAGTAGATAGTATCATAAATAATGTGGAGGTGATCATAAGTGACGCAACGCAAGAAAAGAACTAATGGTGATGACTTTAAGAGTAAATTATTAAGTACATTAAATTTATCTGAAGAAGTGCCTGACGAAAATCTTATTCAATATATATTAGAAGCAATACAGAGATCTTCTCCTGTAGCATACAATAATCATGTGGCTAATGTATTAGAAGATATAGCGCGGCAATTACGTGCCGCTGCAGTTGAGATGGAAGTCAAAGCCAAACTACATAATAATAAAGTAGGAGATCGCCCCACTACATCCACGTAATGCAGTGGGGCAACCTCCTACTTGTTTCAAAAGTGGGTAATGATTATTTTGTAACCATTACCCACTTTATTGTGCTCCCATTAAGTTATGTTGCTATATAAGGTATGACGCTCTCAGTATCGTTCAACCAATGAGAGTATCCAACATCTATCATGGCTTTCTCTAATTCCTCATAGTTGCGTACTAGATATTCCATGCGCTTGGGATTGGCTATCTGAGTATACGATATCAGTTTACCGCCATCAATACAAGATAAACCATTTATTCTCGGTCTGTCCATATAATGATATTCTGGTATCTCGTCACTATATTCCCCATAATATGGTTGCAAATTTTGAGCTATATCTATGTACTCCAACACGGTGGTTGTAGACTCGTTTTGCCTGGAGTAATTCATCCACCACTTGTACTCCCCTAGATGGTACATAATATACTCTATGGTTGACGGTATATCTAATATAACGTGTACCTCATTCAATGTGCGGTATGTATGGGCACTATTCCCCAATTCTTCTCTAGTTCTTGAGATGATTAAGGATACATAGGAACGCAAGGGATTTCTAACTAGTATAATTATTGGATATCTTTCCTCTAATATATGCTTTTTGAGATAACTCCCATCAGGCGCATCGCCAAACAAGATTTTCACTCCGCAAGCCAAGTATCCAGGCATATTAAATGCGCAAGTTAGTTTCTCTACAGCATTATTAGTATATCTAGCCAACCAGTGTTTATTAGATAGTATCTCTCCTTTATGGCACAGCACACGTGGGTGACTATCTAATAGATGAGATAGTAATGTCCCACCACACCTCTCCCCTGTTAATATTATGAAGGGAATCCCTCCATCCCCAGGATGTCTTTCTCTTTTACCCATACTAGTATCCTTTCGTTTCAATTAGTAGATCCCAATACGGTACTGCAATCTCGCATTGAGTTAAAAATAATTTCCACTCCAGATGTTTATGGTGCTTGCGTTGATTGTATATACGAGCCAATGTAGTATACGTAAATGTAATATGGCGAGTTTGCAGCCAGCCCTCTGGCTTCCCCATCACTGCTTTCAAAAAATCACCATTTTGTATACTCTCATTCAAATTATTCAGCATATCAAAAGTGTAATCGGGGGACGCGCTAGATATGTCCCAAGGAGAAGCATCTCTACTCATCATAGTGTGCATAGTTGATTCGCTTTGTGGGCTCGATACACCTACGGAGTAGGTGCTCATCTGTTGCCAGAATGATCTACTTCCTCGTACAAACATACTGACAAATGTATGTCTACCAAATTTATCGTGACTATCATCTTCCTTACTTGCCGCACTCATCAACCGGATAAGAAACTTCTCATCCTCCTCCCCTATCCTGCACCCCATAGGATTGTACTTATCCCAAATAATTTGGGCTTTGTATTGACTCTTCTTAGGAAGTCTTGCACCTATTACAGCAGTACCCAGACCGTGTGCCCAAGCTACATAAACAAAATTCATTTGCCTAAGATACGTGATTATCATATCGTCCATATTAACAATAGCACTACTAGCAGTACATATATACTGCGTTATGCGGTCCAGTAAGTAATCGTTAGGTATATTTGCAGGCTTAACCATTCTAAATAAGTTATGTTTCATATCGTAGTCATACCCTATGTGCTTTGCCCATCTTATAACCTCCTCCGATAATACATCGGAAACCTCTAACATTCTTCTATTCAACTCTAATACATCTATATTATCACTTATCATACTAATTTTCTCCTTTCTGCTAATTCTGACATAGATTCTAAAATACAATACACCATTCTGACATCGTCCATAGCTCTGTGTGGGGTATGGTTACACCCAAATTCTTCTGCAGCTTCTTCTAATTTATACCATTTATAAGATCCCCAATCATTCAGTATGCCCTTGTATGCGCTATATAATAACATAGCGCAATTCCATTTTATAGGAGTATCTTGGGAAGGGTATTTGTATTGAGTATAATACTTCCAATCTAGCATCAATGGGATGGTAGGGTATTTATAAATTCTATATGTATTACGTAGTACAGCTGCATCGAAGCTGACGTTATACGCTATCACATGCTCTGCATCTAATAATACCCTATTTACATAAGGGTATATCCTATCAAATGTTGGGGCGTCAAATAACTCTCCAACATCTAGATGCACAAATTCCATAGTTCCTTGATCAGGTGGTTGGGTAGGATAAACTAAAGTCTCAATCATTTCAACGCCACTGGTATTCATTACCGCCAGCTCTATAATTTCAGATCCAGGATGATCAGCACTTGATTCTACTCTTAAACCAGTAGTTTCTGTATCAAATATTACACTATCACTATTCATCAATTTGTGGGCTGTTCTTAGTGCCCAATCATAATCGACCATAATTATCTCCTTAACACTTAGACCAACCACATGCCTTACATATGGTACATCCTTCTTCATTCACTAACATTTCTCCGCAATCAGGGCACTCAGGATAATCTGGAGAGAAAGTGGGTTTTGCATCTCCAGACAACACCATTCCCACTGCGTGGGGGCAACTCAGAACTTTTCCACCATTACCCCAAGCAGGAGCAGAGCATCGTATACCTAGCAATTGCTCAACTATAGCATCGCAAGGTACACCATATCTCAAAGATATAGAAATTACTCTTCCTAATGCCTCTAACATTGCATTAGTACATCCTCCTGAATTGCCAGCAGTTAGAAATACTTCTGCCAACTCTTTTGATCTATATCTATTAGCAGTCACGTAGAGGCTTTTACCACAACCTAAAGCCATCTTAGTTGTGCGACCTTCCATAGTAGAAGGTCTGATATGTTTGATATTAGGTGAACTATCATCAGAATTATTATGTAGGGAGATTACCTCCCTATCTCTACTTCCTGCTCTGTATATGGTGATGCCTTTCAAACCTACATCATGCGCTTTATGTATGGTACTTTTTATGTCATCCACTGAAGTACCATTACTCACATTTATAGTTTTACTTACTGCACTATCGGTATATGCTTGAAATGCTGCAGCTATACTGATGTGTTGTCCCAAAGGTATGTCTTCTGATATAGGAAATAATTTATGTATTTCCTCATTTACATCTTCACTTACTAGATTTCCTATATCATTACCATCACACAAGTTTTCTACTAATTCATCAGTTATCTCTATTTGTTGCTGCAATAGATACTCACATAATGTGCTATTCAGTACAGTATACTCTTCCTCTTCATCTCCCACCACTACTTTACGTCTATATGCCAATCTGAAGTATGGCTCTATTCCACCATTTACACCAGATAATATACTAATACTACCAGTGGGAGCTATGCTTGTACGAGTAGCATTACGTATACCATTATGGCTTATAGAAGTATATAATTCTTCCCAGTTTATATCTTGTATATCATCACCATATACCTTATTCAATATATCCTTATCTGGGGTGTAATCAATTTTTGTGCATCTAATACTTCTCCAATAGTCTTTGGTGTATAGCGACTCGCCATACTCTGGAAAACTGCCGCGCTCTTGCGCCAATACCATAGAAGTGTGAGTGGCAGTATAATTGATAAATTCCATCACAGTATATGCTATATCTATCGCTTCCGGAGAATTATAGCTTACTCCTACCATTGATAGCATGTCTGCAAATCCCATCACGCCCAGTCCAATTTTTCTAGTATCTTGAGTGCGATGTTTTATTGAAGGTATGGGATAGCAATTGACATCTATTATGCGATCTAACATATCCACTGCTGTAACTATAGTATCATGAAGTAAATCCCAATTTATGGTTCCATTCTTCACATGAGCTCTTAAATTTATACTTCCCAAATTACAGCTCTCGTACGGAAGTAATGGTTTCTCCCCACAGGGATTAGTTGTTAAATATTCTCCTAGATGGGGAGTGGGGTTATACCTATTCATAGTATCGCCAAATAATATCCCAGGCTCTCCATTCTCCCACATACCTTGTGCTATATCATCCAATATTCTATTTGCAGATACAGAACCACGTATCTCGCCATCAAAAGTTAAAGAAATGGGGTTATCATGTAAAGTAGAATTCATGAAATCATCATCTACTACTACAGATATATTATGATTAGTGATAGTATTTTCCCCTTCTTTGCAGCATATGAATTCTAATATATCTGGGTGATGTACATCCATAGCTGCCATACTAGCACCACGTCTTCTACCGCCTTGCTTAATGGTTCCCACCATTACATCGTACATTTTCAAAAAACTGACGGGTCCACTAGCAATACCTCCTGTAGATCCCACTGCATATCCTTTGGGTCTCAATCTAGATAGTGCATAGCCTGTACCTCCCCCAGACTTTTGTATCAGTGCCACTTGCCTCATTACATCCATAATGGAAGTCATGCTATCTTCTAGCGGCACTACGAAACATGCTGATAATTGCCCATGAGGTGTACCTGCATTCATCAGAGTAGGGGAATTAGGTAGAAATCTATTACTGCGCATAATATTATTTCCTACTCCCACATATTTAACTACTCTATCGATTACATCCTCTAAAGAATCCTCGCCATCTATTAAGTATCTCTTCAATACGGTATCGTATATACTCACTCTATGCTTCTCCTATAATATCTATTCTTCTCCGTCATCTAGTTTTGTTACTATGGTATAGCAAGATACTGCTAATACATATAATACTATAGCTATAAATACTATCAGTAATATATTATTTCCCATAATAGTGATCCCTCGCTTCGCATATAATCCATCTCAACCCATTATGATAGGCGTGATGCTTATTCCCATTTTTGATATACTCGATATGGGGGACGCCCTTCCAATCAGTGTATATAGTTACATATATCTTACTGACCATACTGACGCCTGTATCCACAGTATCATAAATTATAGTATTGCTAGATACGAGACAATATTTTAATTCCCCGTTCCAACTCACATAAGTTATATGCCTATTCCCTGCATCATCTATGGTATATACGCAAGAGTATATACCAGATACCACTAATACTATTATCAGCAGAATCCCTGTTATATTACTTATCGTCCAATTTAACGTTATGAACATCAACAAGTTTTCTACAAAGTTCATCAACTACCTCCTCCACATCTAATCCCGAAGAGTGTATATAAAGTAATGTCATTAGCAATACATCCCCCACTTCTTCCATAGGAGATGCTTCTTCCCTATCCCTTCTCCTAACATGCTCAACCGTACATCGCATATGAGCATCTGACAATTCACCCAGCTCTTGTATCAAGTATAATATGCATTCACATGGGTTTGGCATCACCCAAGTTCCCGCAAATACTCGCTTCTGTATAATATCTAATATTCTATTGTATGTCCTCAACATAACATCAACCTCGCTTTCAACTCATTTATAGGATTATACCCCATACAGTATTTTCTTTGTACCTCATCATCAGCAGGATCGCCATTAGCCAACCCCACCACATCTACTTCAGCAAAGTTTGCCAATTTATGGGCTATATCCCAACTATTCTTTTCTGCATCACTATCCAAAATAACTGTAAATTTCTCTACTCCACTACTTCTTAGTATGTTGATTTGTTTCGAAGTTGCACTTTTACCTAACAACGCTATAGTATCATCTCCTATAGCCAAAGCACTAAATGCGCCTTCGGCTATATTAACAGCTTCGTACTTCAGTGCTTGAGGATTGAATATACTTCCTCCAGATTTCTTACTAGGGTTCAAGTATTTAGGATTTTGCATATCTGATATGCTTCTGGCTTGAAAATATCTTGAAGAGCATGGGATGATAATTCTGCCTGCGTATCTCCCACCACTGGCAAATCCTATGCCATACTCATCTATAATACTGTCGGAAATTCTCCTACGTCTGAGATATCTATGGTATACTGTATTCAATTTAGTGCTGCTGAGAGGAATATACGCTTCTGGCATACCTAATGAGAACACCTCTCCCCAATCTATAACCTCATCCAATATTTCCACCTCATCTGGGGAGCTTAATGACCTTTGTATATAATTAAATAAATTATTGTTTCTTACTCTAGGTGTATAGGAACCACCTACTATACTTAAAGCCACTCTGGGAGGCACGCCTTCCACTTGGCATACCAAGTTTAACCAAGTAGCAGGTCTAAATTCGCATTTGAAGCAATGCGCAAAAGGGCTATTATACTTTACATTTATGTATAAGTGCCCACTGGTATCATCGCATAATGGGCACACGCAAATTATTTCATCATCTACTTCTTTTACTACATCAATATTCTCATATATCCAATCCCTTAACATTATTCACCTCCACGAACTTCTTCATACGGTATAATAGCGCAACTATCACTATTATATTTGGCACGGTATTCTGTTTTCCAAGAACCTGCATTCCTGTTCTTCTCTATAGAAATTCTACATAGATTATTCTTGCGTTCTATCGGTGTAGCTGCCATAGATAATACCATATCTGGTATACCCATTTTAGCTTCAAATGCCTCACTGACGTGCTCCCCTCCCACATACTCGCCACCATAAGTGCTTCTATGGCTTTGAGATGCTACTGCCATTATCAATGAGTGACCTTTCGCATGACGTAATATTTGATTGGGGAATGGTTCCACCGCTATGGCACGTAATTGTTTATATATGCTCCCTAGTGCAAATCTAGGAGCACTATTATACCCATTATCAGACCTCAACAGATCCGGATAATCAACTATTATGGCATCTGGTACGAATATCTTTCTTGAGAAACGGTATATATAGTTCCTCAAGTCTGCAGGGGATGCAGTATCTGGGGGGAATTGTTCAATAGCAAGTCTTCCTCTCGCCATTAACGCTGCACTTTTATTGACTACATCGATATAATCTACAAGTTTCTCTTTGCTTCTGTACTTTCCAGCTAATCTAGCTGCATACCTTTGGGCTATAATATCCTTACTCACTTCTGTGGTGATATGGAGTACTTTCAACCCACATAATGGAGATATCCAGCTAACACCTGCATTTATAAGTAGAGTTGTCTTCCCCGCGCCAGGAGGGGCAACAAATAATAGCATCTCTCCTCTGGCTATACCACCACCCAACGCGCGATCCAACACAGGTGCATTTAGTATACTATATCGTTGCGTTTCTTCACTATGATATAACCAACTACTATCTTCAAATGGAAGTATAGGATCTATATTATGGTTATCTCCTAACTCCCGCACTTCATCTATTTTACTTAATACTTTATCTACATTACCTCTAGCCAAATCGTCCACCGAAGATAATAATGCGTTTTTAGTCATAGCATATCTATGGAATCCATACACTACATCTTCGGTGTATTCCTCATCTTGTATATCTACATCATATATATCATTGATAGTTTGCAATATGGCTTCTATATTATCTAATACTTTGCGACTGTTGGAAGATTTAATATAAGTTATTAAAGTACTTTTGGCTGGGGGAGAGGAGTACTCCTTATGATAGTCCAATAAATATGACGATATTATAGCAAGTACATCATCATCAAAATACTCACTACATATACTTGATGCAGCCCAAGCAGTTAAACTATTATTACTAGAAACTAGTAATCTAAGTATATTCACTTGAAATTCGAGATCATAAGGATAATTACTATTCACTTCATCCATACTTTTCCCAATACTCCTTCCACAACCCATCTACATCATGGGCTACAATGCCCCATTTATCGCATAACTCTTTTACAGCATCATCAACTACTTCGTATGTTAACACTACTCCAACGTATCCCAGCTCTGTAATAGTATTAGTTATGGTGACATAATTATCCCCACCATCTAATATATAAGCAGAAATAACTTCCATAGCTATTCCTACATTTTCTATGTGGGTTACAGCTGAAGTATCTGTAATACTGATGATGCCTTTATTATACGCTCCGACTGCATATTGCCATGCCTTTTTGCCGCAGAAGATATTAGCAGGGATACCACGCCAACCCATAGTATCCCTGCACCAATCAAAAAACTTCTCGAACACATAATGGGCATATAGCTCCAGCGGTACATTCTCTTGCTCCAGCTCCTCTTGTCTACGTGAGAACAATTTCAAAGAGTTCTTACTGACACGCATGGGTACACCTTCACCGCTGTGTAATTGTTGATATATACTAAGTAATGATGCTGTCATAGCAAATGGCTTTCATCTAAGATAGTAACATCAAATCCCATTTCCTCATACGCTTTGAACCTCAGAAGACTATGTTCCAACAGATTAGGATTTCCCAAATCTACGAAGTCATGTATAGTAACTCTATCGTTACCATCATGTATGCGTAGTGCTCTTCCTGCGCGTTGGATAGTTTTGTGCTGAGCTTTCCCACCACCTGCCATAGTCAACATACCAATAGTGGGTACATCAACGCACTCATCAAAAATTTGAGTGGCTATATAATTACCACTCTTCCCCTCTCTCATATCCCTCAACACCGATTCTCTCACATCATCAGAACTACTGCCACTAATGAATACAGAATCGGCTATTAAGTTATTCAATAATTTACCATGGGATATTCTATTAACTAGTATCAAATGTACTGTATCATGATTGCGGGATATATCTAGTATTATACCATTTCTTCCATCATTTGCTATAGTTTTACTGTAAGCTCTAGCATATTTGACAGTTTTTATTTTATCGGTATATACCGTGTGACCGATTACATCTGCTTTAGCTAGATATCCCCTATCAGCCAAGTATTTTGGGGTTATATCATAGATTACATCCCCAGTCACGCCTATCAATTCCAGATCCCGAATTTTAGTTCCTACCAAAGGAGTGCCGCTGAGACCAATGCGTATAGACGCATCCACGGCATCCGCACATTTCAACCACGTTTCAGCAGAGCCATGGTGACACTCGTCTAATATTAGCACGGATACATTACGCAACCAAGCATCATTTAACCTGTTTCGCAAAGTTTGTACTGTAGCAGATACTACACCGATATTTGGTATCGTATCATCTCTACCAGCTCCCACTACTGCTATATTAGAAGCATCTATGCCTCTAGATATGAATCTTTCAGCAGGCTGTAGGGCTGAGATCTTCATTCCAGACAAAAACAGTGCCAACCGTTTATCGGCAATGGCACTGTGTAATATAGCTGCAGCCACTTCTGTTTTCCCTCCGCCAGTTGGGATACGAATTATCCCTCTGCAACTGGTAAGAGCAGTGTTTGCTGCAACCACTTGATAGTGTCGTAATACTACATTATCTAACGTCTTGGAACCCACTTCTGGTATACTGTGCTGTTCGCCATATTGCCCATCTAAAGAGTATTCCAAACCGTTTTCTTGTAACAATTTTTCAACCATGCCCAGCAATCCTGTACGAAATTTATTGTGCTTGAGCATAGATTTTCTACCATCCCAGTTTCCACGTTTGTACGCATTCGTGAACTGATATCCAGGGACTTCTACACTCAGTGCATCCCTGAGTACCATTAGCGCATCTCTAGATATATTAGAAATGGTAGAATATACGTTATCTATTTTAATTATCATATGCCACTAAGAATCTATCTAACACCGAATATCCAGAGGCATCCACTATCTTCTTAACGAGCAATGTTTTAGGAGGTTCTCCACGACGTATGCGCTTTTGCACCGTTTTCAACAAACTGATAGTTTGTTTATACGTCAACGATGCTTTTCCTCCGCCATTTGGAAATTCATCATCTACATCTTGAAAAACTATACTGTGGGATGTGACTTTGGCTCTGACTACACCACCATAATCCAAATTATTAAGTGCTTTCATACCCTTCTCCTTCTCCTCACCTTATTTTTACATATACCAATAATATACGTATTCAATCTATTCAATCTCATCCATCCCCAACCTTTTTCATCTACCAGCCATTTACTCCAAGCAAATGCTGTGGGTATACTACATTTGCAGATATGGGCAATTTGCTCGAATCTTAGGGATGTATGACGTTCCAAAAATATCAACATGTTTCTGGGAGGTTTTGTACCGATGGTATCATCAGGTAATGTAGGATGGGCTACATACTTTGCATATGGGTGAGAGTACTTAGTGTATACCCATCTCTCACCATTGTCCGCGAGTTTATGGTTTGTTATGTAACCCATCACTACTTACTTCTTTTTAACTACCATCCACACATTTCTACCAAATTTGTGGGGTATAACCTTGACCACGTTCCCCCCTAAATTGGCGAGGTTCTTGGCATCCTTCTCATCGTCACAGAATGCCGCCGACATGCCTGCTTCTTCGGCTGCTAACATTAAAACAGCCAATGAATGGTAGCATACTGTCACAGAGTTTCCCCTACATGGTATAGGGGAATCGTCAACTCGTAGGCAACTAGTATGTATAGAATTGCCTACTCTGCTTACAGTAACTCTGTATTGCGCCCCATGATGCCCTGGGACTTGGGCGCAAGTGATGCGCCCTTTATCATCCCTCACCAGAACATTTATGAATTCCTTTACTCTTTTAGCACTTTTCTTATTCATAGTATACCTCCTATCATATAACCTTACAATAGTATTATACTATAAAATTAAGGAAAAGGCAAATTTGTATCTAGGAATCTAATTACTATGCCCACATAGGGGATCTGGGGGCATGGTGATAAGATCCTCTATAACTTCTCCCTTACCACTATGCAACCTTTGCGCTAAACATCCCCCTCCGCATAATTCTAAGTGTCGGCATCCCTTTGCGCAAGTGGGATTCTCATGGAAATCGCGAAGAAAATTTAATACTTCGCAATCTTCCCACACTGTCTGTAGAGAGTGATCCTTCACATTTAGAGTGGTGGGGAGTGTCTTCCACGCCGCACAAGGATGAACACTTCCATCTGGTCTGATTAGTATCATATCCCCTGCATGGCATTTCTTCTTAGTGTTATATCCCCCTAACAGAAACCTAAAATCAATGGGACATCCCAATCTAATTTTGGCTATGTGAGAAGGATTATCTTCCACCATATCTGCCAAGATCCGTTGCATATGTAGGAACTGAGTGTGGCTCGTTGCCAATCGAGTATCCGCACCTCTTCCTTGAGGTACAAACCTCAGTGCAGACATTTTAGTAACTCCTAAGTCATCACACAGCTCCCTCATATCGGGGAGTGCTGTATAGGTATGTCTCATAGGAACAGTATGTACCCATACCTCACCACCTCTATCAGCGATTTGTTTAATCAGTTTGGTTTCTTCTTCCCACATACCATCCACACCCACTATACTATCATGAGTTCTGGGATCAGGGGAATGCAAGGAAAATATAAATGTAATACTGCCAATATTATATTCCATAAATTTGGAATCTATATCCATCATTATTGGTGTACCATCACCATTTATACCAACACACCCAGTAGTATACAATAGAATTTTCCCTACGTCAACAAGTTTCGCATACTCTAATATATCGAATATGTTAGGGTACACTAGTGGCTCTCCACCACTGATGCTTAATACATGGGCTCTTAATTCACCAGCCTGATCTATTACATCTAGCCACTTTTCATGAGATAGCTCATTACTAGTATCTACATTATCCATACCTTCTGAGCTGCAGTGTATACATCTCAGAGGGCATCTTTGGGATAATTCAATACTTACTTCAACAGGTCTATTATATTTTCTCATAACTTCTCCTTACTTACAAAATATTCTCAACTCTATTATAGTAAACTAGGTACAGCTCACGCTACAATTCATTTACATATACTATCATTTATAATATCCACTGGGCAAGAGGGAGGAATGTACTCATCACTAGTTACATGTAAATTATGCTCTATATCATTAGCAAGGTGTACGCTTTGAGGAGAACCAACACTATTGGCAGCATTGATTATCTCTCCACATATAGGACATGTAAACTTTCTTCCATCATACCTCACTAATCCTACACAATGCCCGCAAGTGTTAATCCTGCTATTGCGTTTCACATAGCTTAATATATCCTTCGTACGCTCCCACTGAGAAACTGGAATACCATGTACATAAGAGTATCCCTTCCCATTGACTAAGAAGAATATCATGGGAGCAAAGTATTTATCTCCCATATACACCATATCTACAGGTATTGTATTAGATTTAGGTCTTCTTTTTCTTTTTCTTTTTCTTTTTATCATACTAATTCATCGGCATAATTGCGTAATATAGAAGAAACCAATCTCTTAGCATCAGATTTGGCGGTATCTATACTGGCATACCGTTTTTGCCCTAAAAGATGAGATCCCACCCACACACATGAAGTGGTAGATCTGGTACCTTGCATAATTTGCACTGTGAAAGTATTTAATACTACACACTCTTCAATATCTCCGCAATGCACAGTATTCTTATATATTGGTACTTTGCGCCATATTATCTCCATGTCTCATTTATACCTATAGCTATGAATGTGAAAACTGTGGACGGGATAATAGCAGATAACCATATCAGGAAATTGACCCAGCTCTCTAAATTATTGTAACCAAACAATATACTGTAGGATACAGCAAATACTGTAATCCATCCCAGCACACTAATTATCATCAACCCAGCCATAATTATCATATCGCTGGGTTGAGAACTTAAATCATTCTCAAGATCATAACTCATATCATTCCTCCCTATTATTAGTAAACTGATTTTTACATTGGGATGATGAGAGTTTCTTCTCTACATACTCTAGCATTTTTATCGCGGCAATACTGAGTATACCTAAACCCGACCAACTCAACATTACCATTTTTAGTTTGCATATCGGGTACGATATACGGCGTGAGATTGTATATACTTTTATAGAACACGAAAGATGCTGCTACGATACCTAACTCCTTTATATACATAGCGTGGTGGCAATAACCTATATCGTGCCCTTCCACGCAACACAAACATTTACCTTGCGCATTATCAGCAATACGTTGCAAGGTATTAAGAGAGTACATATCAGTAGCAACTATAGCTCCCAATGAGGGATATTCTTGGGGATGATAAGATAATATAGAACGTTTCCTGTGTACATCTTCTTTTAATTTACGGAGAGCAATTGTAGCAGTACTCCCTACGCAACTATATATCCTCTTCAATCCAGTAGGAATACCGTGAGGCACCATAATAGAAACGCTCCTGACTATCTCCCCTGGCAACACTTCTGTCGCACTATTTAACTTACTAATATATACGTTTTCGGGCATCTTAATAACCAACAATGCCGTGAAATTTTTGATGATCATTGATACACCACCTCACAAGCATAAGAGCCATCAGGATACGGCTCTACAGTCATGACAGAGCGATCAATACTTCTCATCTCTAGCAACCTATCCCTCACATTATCGTGGGATACAGGAGCCAAAAATCCAATACATGTAGTAGTACTATTTGATACTACATAACCTCTCTTAACCTTACATATTCTTAAACCATGACCGCGAGCATGTATATCCTCTATCATACGCATAGTTTCTGAGAAATCATATATACCCACAAAAACCTCCCATTATACTATAAAAATATAGCCAATAATAAACATAAAGATATTGGCTATAGTATAAACGATATGAAATTGATAGGGGATGGTAGGATTCGAACCTACACCAACGGAAAATGAATTCCGTTTTTATAGCTTTATCATGTCACACGGTACTGGCAACTCCCGCAAACATGTGGCTATATTACAGTACCTAGTATTCGCCAGCAAAGGAAAGATAGTCGATCTGACTATCCTCCTCATAATACATACTCAGTACAAGCTCCCCATCGAGCTCCATCCCCATATTTGAATATCCTTATAGTAAACTAATAACCTTATAGTAACCACAAGGATATTCTATTCTGAGATAAACTAGAACAATTCTGAAAATATAAACTTGGGGGGAGTACCTACTCTTCGCAAACGCAATATCTGGTAAGGTATCCCTCGCTCATCTAAATACCTTACCACCTCCGCAGCGGCAACGGATAATCCTGGCAAATTAACGATAATAGGATTACCATCAAAATTGATACCATCCATAATATCAACCATTTGCGAAGTAATACTATGATCATCATCAACCTGCACCTTAATATTAACGCAAGAAACCTTCTCCCCAACCTTCTTCTCTACCTTCTTCACTACCTCATCCAACAAAGGATGACTAAAATTGTATATAACCATACTAAACCTCCTCACTTAATAGGATAATAATAGGGAATACCCTGTAGCTCGTTTAACAACCCACGAGCATTATCCTCTATGTACTCCCACGACACTAAAGTACGATCACCAAAAGAAAACCTCTCCCCTACAGTCTCAGGATTACCAGAGACATAATCACCTTCAGTACTCCATATCTTCATCCTCCCACTATACCATTCCCTACTCTTCTCTAGAGTACAAGTACCATATACTGGTACCCATACCTCAGTACCAACAGGGATACTATCCCTTGAGTATGTAGGGAATTGCTTCCCAGTTTCCTCAAGGTATATAGAGTATGCCTTCTTTTCAAATATGGTAACATAAGGTCCAAACTCGCCTTCTGTAGCGAGTCTCTGAAATACCCTACTATGGGATATATATTCAAACCCTTTACTCTCGAAGTACTCTTTCACTTCCTGTAGCATACTAAAACCTCCTATCTTACTATGTAGGATGGGGTATGACTTAGCGATATGAGAATTTGCGCCATAAGCATTTAGATGGTTGTGCTTGCGCATTACTAGTTGAGAACCTTAAACCCTGCCTTGCGTATTAAGCATTTGCGTATTGAGCATCCCAAGCCATTAGGTATTGAGCATCCCAAGCATCCCAAACATTGAGCATCCCAAGCATCCCAAACATTGAGCATCCCAAACATTGAGCATCCCAAGCCATTCCCCTTGCCGCCAAAGCACGTTTTACCCATCTTGCATCTCATCAGCATTTTGGCTCACACCCCACCCAACCACCACCCAGAAGGCACTGTAAGGTTAATTCACATCAGGAGGCGACCTGCAATCAACCCCAAGGAGATGGGGGAGAGGTCTATTGTGAAGAATCCTTCTGAGTGGTGGTTGAGAGGCGTGATTGCCTCTCAGCTATATTTAGTAAACTACTTATGATTGTGGACATCATACCCCATCGCATAAATCTTTCCACACTTAGTACATTTGGTTATAGGGAATTCATCGTATCCCAGTAGCATGGTATATCCCCCATTATTCTGGTATTCCTCAATCCTAAGATAAGGAATACCCTTTATTTCGCGGAGCTTATATACGATGGTTGTGGCGATATCTTCAGTATATTGCTTTGCGATATCTTTAATAGTTTGCTGTAGTTTACAGTATGATATGGCTTCTTTTTGTGTGACCATCTTATCCTTTATACTATCCGATAAAAAGTTAATATGCACCCATTAAGCTCTGCCTCAACATAACTACCATCCGGCAGAGCTAAGGCATCAGGGGGCGATGCTGTCGCGTTTGCGGTGTGCATATACTGTAACGTTCCTGAGAAGAAGAACGTTACATTATGCGCACCAGCCATGAAGCCAGACCTAAAACTCGCCATTCCATGTACTCTATATTCTGCTACTTTGTCTTTCATTATCTTCCTCCTTTTGCACTGCCTGACCCAT
>Ga0180434_10001035_pt1 | contig 40729 bp, 36 predicted proteins | sample SS_ome_7_FD_132453 | JGI IMG/M metagenome (GOLD analysis project Ga0180434, IMG submission 132453) | Hypersaline lake sediment archaeal communities from the Salton Sea, California, USA - SS_1_D_2 metaG | ecosystem: Environmental > Aquatic > Non-marine Saline and Alkaline > Hypersaline >... | reverse complement strand
CATTGGCTCGCTAACAGTTCGGTGGTACGGCATTGTGGTCGGTGCAGCAGTGATAACAATGTTGGTCGTCATGTCTAGAGAAGCAAGAAGGCTGGGCATCGAGCGAGATATCTACAGCATTTTCCTGTGGGGAGTCCTGGGCGGCTATGTGGGAGGCCGGCTAGCATATGTAGTCTATGACTGGGAATATTTCGTAGCGAATCCTCTACACGTGATTGGCTTTGCTGGCCTCGCTCAGAATGGGATGATCATAGGCATCATTGTGGCCGCCTTGATCTATATGGCGGCAACCCGAATGCAGTTCTCCACCTTACTTAGCATAGGCGATGCCGTCGCTGTTGGAATGCCTCTGGCTCTGGGGATAGGCAGGATTGGCTGTACCATAAACGGCTGCTGCTCTGGCAAGCCTAGTCCTTTTGAGTATTTCCCGGGGGCAGTCACCTATGCATCCCGCCCACCCGGCACATCGCCCCAGGACTGGTATCTGCTCCCCTCACAGTACACAGGGGTGCCCATCTACCCCTCTCAGCTCTATCATCTGCTATGGGGCCTGATAGTCTTTGGCATAGTGTGGCGACTTCGGGACAGGTTCAAGCCCGAAGGTTGTCTCGCATTCTTCTGTTTCTCTCTTTTCGCCGCTGGCGATTTTGCCATCAGGTTTTTCCGTATCGGCGAACCACTGATCTTGGGTCTTCATCACGCCCAAGTCCTCGACTTGGGCATAGTGGCAGTATTCCTGCCCTGGCTTATCATCAGAATGCGCAGATACCAACGTCAAACCTATACCGAGCCCCAGACGGACAGCCTTTAAGGCAGTCTTGAACTCGCTCTTACTTCGAAGACGCCCACTATCTACGATCCAGATGCCGACTATCTACCACGCGGTCCCGACACAAGCAAGGCGACTTCAAATATGATGATCAAAGACCTGACTATGGACTTTGATTCTGTGCTTGAGAGTCGTACCCTCACTAACAGCCCTGGCTGGGGGCAAAGTCACGAAGGCCAAGGCTCAGTACATCCTCCCCATTCCAGCGACTGGTTTGTAGGTTGTATACAATATCTATGTAGGATGGGATTTCTTCTCTCATTCTCTGCGACCCGAAACAGACAGCCTGCCAGACTACATTTCCCTGCCTAAGTTTTAGCCTCAGCCGCTCACCACGGTTGCCGAATTCGCGACATTCAATTACTTCAACCTGTCGAGTGAGAAAACTCGGCTGCGGGTTGCTCCGACCAAAAGGGCTTAGTTTCTGCATAAGGTTGAAGGTTTCTCCCGTAAGAGTAGACAAGGGAAGCTCAGCATCAACCACCAGTTCGGGGTGCAGGTCAAGATGGCCCAGTCGCTCCGTAGCCATGCTCATAAGCCTTTCATCCAATTGAGCCAGATTCTGTCGAGACACGGTGAAGCCAGCTGCCAGGGGATGACCACCGAAGGCGGTAAGCAGATCCTGGCATTCTGCCAGGGCAAACGCCATGTCGAACTCAGGTATGCTGCGACAGCTACCTTGACATAGTTCTGGACCCAAGTTGATGATGATAGTCGGCTTATAGAACTCATCTGCAAGCTTCCCAGCCACAGGCCCGATAACCCCCACGGAGTAGCTCTCGTCGGCTTCTATCAGCAACGGCAGGTGTATTTTGCTGGCCAGTCTTTCTCTAGCCCGGCTCAATAGTTCCCCGGTTAGTCTTTGTCTCTCGGCATTCTTTTCTTCCAGTTCCAGCGCCAGAGAGCGAGCTTCTTCTTCTGATTGAGTAGTCAGTAGCTGATAGCTGGTCAACGCGTTGTTCATCCTGCCGGTAGCATTAAGGCGAGGGCCTAGAACCCAGGAGATGTGTTCCGCGTCAAGTTCACCTGGTTTAAGTCCGGCCAATCTGACCATCTCTTGGATTCCCACGCGCGAAGTATTATTAAGCTCTTTGAGTCCTTCCTTCACCAGATAACGATTCTCACCCACCAGCGAGACTAAATCGGTAACAGTAGCCAGAGCCACCAGGTCCAGAAATCTGGCCAGCCATTTCTCGTTGCGATTCCTATGGAACAGTGCCTGTAGAAACTTGAAGGCAACACCAGCGCCAGCCAGGTCCGGATAGGGATACACCGAATCCTCGCGCTTCGGGTCAACCACAGCTACGGCTTGAGGTAACCTCTTCAATGGAATGTGATGGTCGGTAATAACCACATCCATCCCCAGCTTCTGGGCCAACTCTACCTCCGCAAGATCAGTTACGCCGCAATCAGCAGTGATTACCAAATCCACTCCCTGGGCGTGAAGCTGTTCCAGGGCCGGAGTCTTCAATCCGTGGCCTTCGCTGAAGCGGTCAGGAATATGAAAGACCACTTTAGCACCCAGCCTTGACAGGCCCTCCACAAGGATGACGGTGGCTGTGACGCCATCAACGTCGAAGTCACTATAGATGGCAATCTTCTGCCGGGCAAGCAACGCCTTGTATACTCGGCTCACCGCATGAGCTACGTCAGGGAGCATGAAGGGATCACCTTCCAGTCTGTCGTCAGCTGCCAGGAAAGCTTCTATCTCACCGGGCTTGATGCCACGATTGTAGAGAAGCTGGGCAATCACACGAGGCAGAGCAGAAGCATTCAAGTATTCGTCGGGCACCGAAGGCAACACTCTCCATCGGGCTCGTCGATTCAGTTTTGTACCCAAGCTTAACGCCTCTGGTTAGAATCGCTAACTATACTCCATGAAAGGGTAGTCAAGCAAGCTCAGCATAGCAATTTGACGATTCCATCAGGCAATAAATATAATCCACATCAATGAAGTTAGCGTTCTACACATTAGGATGCAAGCTGAATCAGGCTGAGACAGAATCCCTGGCCAGTCGCTTTAGCGAAGCCGCATTTGAACTTGTTCCTCCTGATGACGGGGCAGATATCTATATTGCCAACACATGTACAGTCACCCATATTGCCGACCGTAAGTCACGCCACTGGCTCAGGTTAGCAAAGCGAAGAAATCCCCAGGCCCTGGTCATCGCCACCGGCTGCTACGCCCAAAGAAGTCGCCAGGACTTGGCTGGACTTGCCGACCTTGTTGTTGATAATCAGCAAAAAGACAGCCTGCCTGAAATAGTGAGGCACTTGTCATTGCCAGTACTCCCTTACACATCTGGCGGCACTCTCTTACATCATTCTGAGGCCCAGTCTAATCGGCGTCAACCAATCTCTACATACACTGCACCCACTCGGGTTCGCAGCCTCATAAAGATTCAGGACGGCTGCCACAGTCCCTGTGCATATTGCATCGTGCCCAGGGTAAGGCCTCAAGAATACTCAGTGCCCACCGCCCGGATAATCGACGAAGTCAAGCAGAAGGTAGCCCTCGGCTACAAAGAAGTCGTTCTCACTGGAATCAAGATTGGCATGTACAGGGACGGAGGTACTGACCTGGAGGATTTGGTACGGCGTATCCTCAGCAACACCAGCATCAAGAGATTACGCCTCTCGTCTCTGCAACCTGCAGAAATAACCCCGCAATTCCTCGCCTTATGGCACGACGAAAGACTTGGCCGCCATTTTCACCTCGCGCTGCAGAGCGGCAGCGAAACTGTGCTGCGAAGGATGCGGAGGGGCTATTCTCTGGATCAATACCGGAAAACGGTAGATCTGGTCAGGCAGATACCTGGGGCAGCCATAACAACAGACATTATGGTCGGTTTCCCCGGAGAAAGCGACGAAGAGTTTGAACAGAGCTACTCCTTCTGCCAGCAAGCCGGTTTCGCCAATATTCATGTGTTCCCCTTCTCAGCACGCCCCAATACCGCGGCTGCCGCCACGGCCGACCGGACAGATGATAGGGTCAAGAAGAAGCGCAATCAGCGGATGTTAGGCCTATCCCAAAGCTCTCGACGCCGCTTCTACGAGCAGTTTTTGGGGCGGATTATGCCGGTCCTCTGGGAAAAGGAGACTAAGCCCGGCAGCGGTACATACTCAGGCCTCACCAGCAACTATATCAGGGTATTTGCTCACAGCCAGAAGCACCTGAGCAATGAAATAACACCTGCCAGATTGCTCGGACTTGATGCCCGTGGCATGTGGGGTGAAATAATCGATGGAAATTCAAGTTAAGGTGAAGCCAAATTCCAGGACCGAAGAGCTTGTCCGTGAAGGGGAAGTGTTCATAGTCAGCGTGAAGGAGCCGCCCAAGGAAGGTAAAGCTAATCGGGCAGTCATTGGATTGCTGGCGCAGCATTTCCGCGTTTCCCGGAGCCAGGTCAAGATCGTCAGCGGCCTCAGGAGCAGGAGCAAAGTGATCAGGATTATCCAAACCTAGCGTACAAACATCAACAGCGTCCTGCTAATTCACGGAGAGAACAAGCGTTGACAGCTCACTTGGCAGATAGCCTGTTCATCAGGTATTGTACAGCTGTGTAAGCATGAACCGCTATGGCGGCTATGATGAACCGCGGTATCAGTAGCCAGAGAGGATTCACTCCTAATGCCAAAAATAAGACAGGCTCTTCCACCATACTATGGTTAATGCCAATAGAAATATGCAGGTGCTCCAGTTCCTTCTTGGTTAGCGCTTCCTTCTTAGCTTCTTCAATGATGACGGCGCTCCCGTAGAGCAGGCCAAAACCAGCGCCGGTTATCCACATCGTTACCGCTTGATCAGAAAGTCCGAGAACTTTCATCAACGGTCTGAAAAACTTGACAAGATATCTGATCCATCCCAGAGACTCTAACGAGTAGAGCAGCATCATGACCAGCATGATGATTAAGAGGATCCTGCCCAACAATTTCAGTGTGTCAATTGCCCAAACGCTCAGCACATCAGTAAAGGGAGCACGAGCTGCAATGTCCGCTGCTGAACCAATGCTCTGCTCAGTACCGGTGAAGAACTGGGAGACAACAAATACAGCCAGAGTGGCTGCGCCAATACGAAAAAGGGTTGCTTTGATGAAATTCAAACCAGATTTGTGTTGGACCGCTCCTTCCACAATAAGCATGTGCGCGATCGTAATGAATAAAGCAATCAGGGTCATCTGTCCTATGGTGAAGGGAAGCACTACCATAATGGCGATGGCCGCGTAGAAACTAACTGTCATTGCGATAATGATTGGCAACGCGGCCGCAGCCGGCAGATTGATCAGGTTCATCAAGGGGTGCACCAAGAAATCCAGTTGATTTAGCCAACCAGTCCACTGAATGACGGCCGCAACAAAGGAGACGGGAACAATGATTTTGCATATCCAGACAAAACTGCTCCATCCCTTTCTGGTTCCTGTCCGGACACCTGCTTTTAGTCGGGGACGAAATTCAGACATGTTGTCGAAAGGGGTCACCCAAGAGCTCTTGAGTGCCTGTGTTGCCGAACCGCGAATCCAAGATCACGGCACTTTTGCTCCGTATCTTCCAGAATTTGTCGCTCCGGACTGCCCCGGGTCTCAGATCGGGTAGCATTAAGGCAACCCGCAGCGCTGGCCATGATGAGCGACTTGCGCAGATTGGCTCCCAGAGCGTGGTAGGCAGCAAAGGCCCCCACAAAAGCATCTCCGCAACCCACAGTGTTAATCACATTCAGACCTAGCTGCTCAAGAGGCAGGGCTGGTACTTCCACCATCAAGTCTTTTTCTGGCTCAAACATCACCGCCCCTCGAGCGCCGAGTTTGAGCACTATGCGGTTACTGAACCCTGTCTCCTGCAATCTCTGTAAGCTCGTATCTAACTGTTCTGTTCCCAGTAGGGAACTGGCCTCCGTTTCATTTAGGAAGAGGACTTCTACTTTTCTTGCCAGAGTCCGCAAGGCATCTCGGTTCTGGCTTACCAAGACTCCCGGATCCCACAACACACCGACACCACTCTGCTTTGCCACATCTAGTAGCTCCTCTGCTGCCTCAAAAGGAGGGTCGGTGATCACGACGCTCCTAGATTGATTAAGCTGCTGATTAACCCACGCTCTGTGCACATACTCCCGGCCGAGCCTGGCGTTCGCTCCCAGATGACTGGCAACAACATTCTGGCCGGCTTGATCGACCAATATGTAAGCCTGCCCTGATTCTTCGCCTGCAATGCGCTGAATTCCTTCGGTGATCACCCCCTCACCCTCGAGGGCAGCAATCTGTTGCTGGGCGATATCATCCTGACCCACAGCACCTATCAGTGCAACTTTCTCTGCTCCTAGAATCCGTGCTCCCGCCACCGCAACGTTGCCGCCTGTCCCACCCGACACGCGGGTGATCTGCCTTACGGCAACCTCTTCCCCAGCTACTGGCAACCGGTCCATAAAGCAGCTAACATCCCAGTTTATGGCGCCACACACTGCCAGGCCGACCATACTAGTCCTCCAATACACGCGACAGAAATAGCTTCAGGAAGCGCGGCCCCTTCACAGCGGAGGCTATCTGTATCGACTGAGAGCTGCCAGAGGGCTGCACGCGGGTAATACCTCTATCCCAACCATTTCCTCCAACCACTCCCACCTGCGCAGACACAAAATCGAACAAGGAAGGATCCAACAGCACTGCCAGAGCTAGCGGGTCGTGCATCCGACACAATCCATGGTGCTCTATATCGTATCCTACCAGTTGGGCTGCCAGACGTGCAGCCTTTGACGAACTGCCCCTAATCTGTTCCAGATGCTGACCATTCAGGCAAGCCTGGGGATCCATAGTGATATCCAACCCCACAGCCAAGATGTTCGGCCCGGTTCTAAACACCACCTGGGCAGCCTCGGGGTCCTGCCACATATTGAACTCTGCAAAGGGAGTGCGATTTCCCTTCCCATAAGGTGTCAGGCCGTAAGCTCCCCCCATGAGGACCATCTTGGCCAAGCGTCTTGGCAGTTCGGGATGAAGCTCGAACGCACGAGCCACATTGGTTAGAGGGCCTGTGGCTACCAGAGCGATTTCCCCCGGAGCATCCAGCGCTGACTGTGCAAGGAAATCCCAGCCTTTGGCCGAAAGCAGCGGCAGCCTTGGAGGAGGTAGGTCACAGTTGCCTAGTCCATCGGCGCCATGGTAGCTTAACGCATCCTCTAATGGACGATTCAAGGGATCTGCCCTACCGATCGCCACTGGAATGCTCCCTGCACCCATGTACTCCAATACTCGACGAGCGTTGGCACCGGTCATTTCTACGGGGGCGTTGCCCGCCACGGCAGAGACGCCCACTATTTGGACTTCGGGTGATTCGAGGGCCAAGATCAAAGCCAAAGCGTCGTCAATCCCCGGATCCATATCCCAGACGACTTTCTGCATCGAATACTACGCAATACACTACCATAAATTGCGGAAGATAATAAGGTTCTCCGACATAGGGACGCTGCTCACTGCAAAGCCCTGCAGAAAGCGAGAGAAGGACACTCCGGACATCAGGGTTACAGGGCCTTATGGTAGGGAACAAGACCACCCACCTCCACCATTTCGATGAACCATGGTGGAATTATGAGACGGAACTCAAATTCTTTGCCCGTATTGAGGTTCCTGATAGCTCCTTGCCTAAGGTCAACCACTATCTCTTGCCCTGTCTCAAATTCAGCAGAAATTCCCGGCAAATCTATGGCGGGGCAGCCAAGATTCCAGAAGTTCCTGAAGAATATCCTGTGGATTGAATCGGCAACTACAGCCTGGACACCCTTGAACTTCAGGGTCTCCGCAGCCTGCTGCCTGCTCGAGCCAATGCCAAAATTCTCTTCGGCAACTATGATGTCTCCCTTCCCTACGTGAGCTATGAAACCGGCTGGAACATTCTCTCGATGCCCGACATCACTCAGCCCGCTCCTTGCGATGAACTCCTCATAGCTACTTCTGCTTGTTTCATCACCACCCATGATAAACCTGCCAGCAAAGAGCTCATCAGTGTCAACATCCCTGCCGAATTTCCACACCCTGCCTTTTAGTTCCATCTGTGTCTCCTAGAAGAACTCCCGTGGGTCGCTAATCTTGCCTTTCAACGCCGATGCTGCCACCGTGGCTGGCGATGCCAAATATATGTTGGCAGTCGCATCTCCTGCCCTGCCCTGAAAGTTGCGGTTCGCCGTGCTTATACAAACCTCTCCCGGGCCCAGTATGCCCATATGAGCCTCCATACAAGGACCGCAGGTGGGAGGACCTACCACAGCCCCAGCCTCCACAAACGTGGCTATTAATCCCTCTGCCAGAGCCGCTTTAAGCACTTCCTGCGAGGCTGGGAGGACGATAACCTTGGTTAGCCTATCCACCTTCCGGTCCTTAAGTATTGCGGCAGCAATCCTGAGATCCTCCAATCGTCCGTTGGTACAAGACCCTATGAACGCCTGGTCGATTTTGGTCCCCTCGAGATCAGTAACGCCCACAGTATTGGACGGCTTGGGCGGCACGGCGACCATGGGCTCCTTAATATCGTCAGCGTGAAACTCAAGTGTCTCCGCATACTCTGCATCCCGGTCACCTTGAACAGCTTCGAAAGAGCGATTGGTCCTCGCCCTCAGGAAATCCACAAGTTTCTGATCGGCCTCGATGATGCCGTTGGTGGCACCGGACTCTATTGCCATATTGGTTAGCACCATGCGACCAGCAATGCTCATATCGCTTATGGCCGAGCCCGTATACTGAAGAGACTTGAACAGGGCACCGCTCACCCCCAACCTCTTCAGTATGAGAAGCATCAGATCTTTGGACATTATCGGAGGCGCGAGTTTGCCGTCGACATTTATTCTGATGGTACCCGGGACTCGCTCCCACAGCCTTCCTGTCTTGAAGACCACGGCCATTTCGTCAACACCAATTCCGGTAGCGAAAGCCCCAACCACACCCGACGTCGTGGTATGACTGTCCACGCCGACAAGAGTACTTCCCGGCAATACGTGCCCTCTCTCTACCAGCACCTGGTGGGCTATACCTCCTTTCCCAACTTCGTAGTAGTTTTCTATACCTTGTTCCAGTACAAAGTTCTTTATATTGAGACACTTCTTGGCAGTATCAATGTCCTTGTTAGGCACATAGTGGTCCAGCACCACTATTATCCTAGTCGGGTCCCAGACCCTGTCCACACCGAGTTCCCTGAACTTGGCAATCGTATGCGCACCCAACGCATCATGTATCATGGCCACATCCACGGAGAACTCGACAAGCTCGTCCGCCCTCACAACATTTTTGCCAGCTTTCCTCGCCAGTATCTTCTCTACAAGGGTCATGTCCATCTCCCGGGCTCGAAGCGCTTATCTTACCCGATTCACCGAGGTTGCAGCAAATAATATCGCTCAGCAACCTTCTTTGCACCAAGAGGTGCCGACATGATACTTTTTGGATCGGTGGCTATTGACAAAATCATTCAGCTTCTGGAACGGGAATACGGGCCTCGCCGCTGGCAGCCCAGCAGGGACCCCGTTGATGTGCTGGTATCAACCATACTCTCCCAGAATACCTCGGACGCGAACTCAGGAAGAGCCTTTGCCTCTCTTAAGGCTAGTTTTGATAGCTGGGAAGCTGTGGCCTCAGCGCCGGCAGAGCATATCGCCCGACTCATCAAGTCCGGGGGACTATCCCAAATCAAGGCTGCCAGGATCAAGCAGATACTTAACCAGATCAGAAAGGAGCAGGGGAGCATCACTCTTGATTTCCTCAAATCGAAGAGTATCGCTGAAGCTGAGGGCTACTTGACCGGTCTGTCCGGAGTAGGGCACAAGACCGCCAGCTGCGTGCTGCTCTTTTCGCTGGGGAAGCCGTCCTTGCCTGTGGATACTCATATTCTGCGGGTAGCCAAACGACTGGGACTGATTGATTCAAAAGTGTCCGCAGACAAGGCACATAGTCTACTGCAAGAGCAAGTCCCGGCCTCGAAGGTATATCAGTTTCATCTACATCTAATAGAGCACGGTAGGCGGATATGCCACCCGCGGCGACCGCGCTGTGACAGGTGCATGCTGATGGATGCTTGCCCCAGTGCGCTTCGCTGATTTGGTCTCTCTGGTAAGTGATATAATGGTTAACATGGCACAAATACTAAAGAGCAAGAACCTGGCTACCAAGTTTCAGATAATGCTGGAAATAGCAGCGAACCAGCCCAACATACAGCAGAAAGACATCGCTCCCAGATTAGGCATCACTTCACAGGCCGTCTCTGAGTACGTGAAGGAGTTGATAAAGGACGGCTGGTTGGGCTCAGAGGGTCGGTCCAGATACAGGGTAACCAGAGAGGGCGTAGACTGGATTCTGCAAATGTCCCGCCAGCTGCACAGCTATGCCTGGTTTGTGAGCAAAGTGGTGGCTGATATATCCACTTCCGCTGCCATAGCCGATAGCGACTTGTCTATGGGCCAACAGGCATCTCTATATATGAAGGATGGCTTGGTGTTCGCTTCCCATACGGTAGGTGACACAGGAGCTAAGGGAATAGTCGTAACTGAGGCCAAGAAAGGACAGGACGTTGGGATCCGCAACGTTGAAGGGGTAATCAAGCTGGATACAGGTAAAGTAACAATAGGCAAAGTACCCGATGTTCAAAACGGGGGCTCCCGGAGCACTGACCTCGCCCGTCTGGAAAAGGAAGTGAAGCAGGCCAGGCTGGTCGGGGCGATGGGCACCGAAGCTCTCGTAGCCCTAATGCGCATACGTGTTAAGCCCGACTATCTTCACGGCGTCGCCGAAGCAGCCGTAGAGGCAGCCTATTGTGGCTTGCCCTTCCTGGCTGTTTGCAGCGGAGACAGAGCCTCAATTCTGATGCAGCGACTCGAGGAAGAGAACTTGGACTACCAGGTTATGGACCTGCGTGCGAACTCTTCCAGGCCACCTGCTGGTTAGATACACGCCACTATGAGGCATCGGCCTTCCCTGTCACCGCGACAAATACTGTTGCCGTCATTGCGAGGCTGATCTAGTCAGCCGAAGCAATCTCCCCGAGACCCGTGAGATTGCCGGGCTTCGCTGCCAATGACTCCACGGTGGTGATTCGCTAAAATTGCCGGCAACCCTTGACATCCGCTTCGGGACACCTTAGAATATCAACCAATCCAGCAAACTTGCCTGAAAGCAAGTAAGCTTGCCTAAAGGAGGCCAAATTGACTCAAATCAAACGGTCCTGCAAACAAATCCTCAGTCCAGGTACGAACTTGTTCGTGATCCTTGTGACTATCGCTCTCATACTTACAGCCTGCAGCCCCGGCGAACAGACACCGACCGAATATGTATTCGATGACCTGGGAAGGCTAGTAGCCATTAACGGAACGCCGGAGAGAATCATCTCGCTGGCTCCGTCTAACACTGAGATCCTGTTTGCTTTGGGCCTCGAAGAGGAAGTGGTGGGAGTCACAGATTGGTGCGACTATCCTCCGGAAGCTCTGGAGAAGGAAAAGGTAGGCGGGTATGACACTCCAGATATAGAGAAGATAGTTGCCCTTAACCCTGACCTCATCCTTGTTGCGTATGGTACCCCTATGGATGTCATCAATACCATGGATGGACTCGGCCTCACAGTATTCGGTATAGAGTCTACTAATTTGGACGACGTGCTTACTGATATCAGGACGGTGGGGGAAGTAACTGACAGGGAAGTGGAGGCTCAAACACTTACGTCCCAGATGGAGGGCAGGATCGAAGCGGTAATTGGTCAGACTGAGGAATTGGAGGAAAGGCCGAGGGTATTCTACATTGTCTGGCATGATCCACTCTGGACCGCCGGCTCGGAGACTTTCATCCACGAGTTGATTGAAAAAGCAGGTGGCATAAACATCTGTCAAAATGTCACCGGTTATGCGACAGTCTCAATTGAAGAGGTTGTTGCCCGCAACCCTGAAGTAATTGTCGCCAGCGAATGGTCGTTCGAGTGGGCGCAGAACGTGACCTCGCTTAATAGCACCGATGCAAGACAGAACGGCAGAGTCTATCAAGGCAATGATGACCTGGTTCAACGTCCCGGTCCCAGACTGGTTGACGGCCTGGAATGGTTTGCCTACTTCATTCACCCAGAGATATTTGAGGAGCCCGAGAGTAGCTAAGTGAAGGTTTTTTCCTCCTGGAGTGGTGGCAAGGATTGTGCCCTGGCGATGTACAGGGCAATTTCCCAGGGGCATGAAGTTCTAAATCTGCTTAACTTCATTTCCGAAGATGGCAATAGGTCGAGATCCCACGGTATCAAGGCAAGCGTTTTAGCGTTGCAGGCGCAAGCCATCGGCGTGCCCATTATCCAGGTGAAGACATCGTGGGAAGACTACGAAGACAACTTCAAGAATGTCGTCAGGGAACTCAAGGATAAGGGCATCGAAGGAGGCGTGTTCGGCGACATGGACCTGGAAGAGCACAGGCAATGGGTGGAAAGGGTATGCGGCGAAGTAGGTGTAAAGCCGTTGCTACCACTGTGGAGTATGAAGTCCGATGAGCTAATTGAGGAATTCCTGAGATTGAAATTCAAAGCCATAGTGATCGCCACCAGATTGGAGAAGGACTTCGTGGGGAAAGTAGTTGATGAAGCTCTCGTGAAACGAATCGGTGAACTTGGCTGCCATCCCAGTGGTGAAAATGGTGAATACCATACCTTCGTCATCGAGGGACCGATTTTCAAGAGAACGCTGAACATTACCGGTGGTGAAACAAAAGCACGAGACGGCGTATGGTTCTGGGAAGTCTCGACCAAGTTACAGTAAAGGGGAACTCAGATGAAACAGAAAGGCCTGGTCCAAGTCTATACCGGGGACGGCAAAGGCAAGTCCACCGCCGCTATCGGTCAGGCAGTTCGCGCTGCCGGACACAGTTTCAAGGTCGGCCTCGTCTCCTTCTTCAAGGACCCCGAGGCATTCGGATACGGTGAACACAAATGCCTGGAAAAGCTGGGGATAAAGACCTTCCTTTTCGCCAGGAAACACCCTCACTTCTACAAGGAACTGAACCTGGAGGATGTTTGCCAGGAATGCTCCAGCGTGCTCGAGGTTATCAAGGAGCTTTTCCAGGACCCGTCCTGGGATATGCTTGTCCTGGACGAGATAAACATTGCCGTGCGCGACGGGTTTCTGAAAGACGAAGACGTCATTTCTCTTTTGGAGGCAAAGCCAGAAAAGTTAGAGCTCGTCTTAACCGGCCGGGGAGCCACAGAGAAGATTATTGAAAAAGCGGATTTGGTCAGTGAGGTGAGGGAAGTGAAGCATCCGTACACTCAAGGGATAGCGAGCCGGGAAGGCATCGAGTATTAGACTGGACTTCAACCATGGCGACTACTGTATCCAAGGTCAATACTGAGCCGGTTGTTCCATACGCCATTCGCTGGCAAGGTAGAATCTACTCCTTGCTGGTACTCGCCGGATTGCTGGTGCTGGTAGTCGTGTTTGCCACTACTCTGGGTAGCGTCTCTATACCGTTCTCGACAACCGTGCAGGTCCTTCTTTCTCAACTGCCTTTCATCGACATCACCCCTTCTTCACCCGAGATTTTCGGGGCACCGGTTAGCCTGGAAATCCTGCAGACTATAATCCTGGATATTCGGCTACCCCGCATCTTACTGGCAGGCTTGGTAGGAGCGGCCCTGGCAGTAGCGGGAGCTACTTACCAGGGACTGTTTCGCAATCCTCTGGCTGACCCCTATCTCCTGGGTGTGGCTTCGGGAGCAGGACTGGGAGCTACCATCGCCATGCTCATTCCTTTCACATTGGCCTGGATGACCTTTGGGGCCGTCCCGTTGTTTGCCTTCATTGGAGGCATAGGCGCCGTTGCTGTAGTCTATTTGCTGGCCCGTGTCGGTAAGACTCTGCCGGCCACCACCCTTATTCTAGCCGGAGTAGCCCTGAGCGCCCTTCTGGCCTCTACCAACTCCTACCTTATGACCGTTTCCGGTGAAGAACTGCGGGGGATCGTATTCTGGCTGCTGGGTGGACTTTACCTCACCAATTGGTCTGAGGTGTGGATCGTCCTTCCCTGTGTAGTGGCCGGCCTAGCAGTCATATGGATTCATGCCCGTCCGCTCAACGTGATGCAGCTTGACGAAGATCAGGCCCGGCAACTGGGCGTGAATGTGGAAAGGGTCAAGCTCATATTGCTGGCCGCCGCCACTCTGATCACCTCCTCGGCGATTTGCTTCACGGGCCTCATCGGTTTCGTAGGCATACTCATCCCTCACGCAGTGAGGCTTGTCTGGGGGCCTGACTACCGCTTTCTTTTGCCGCTATCCACGCTGGTTGGCGCCATCTTCCTCATCCTAGCCGATACTCTGGCTCGTACCGTAATTCCTCCTACCGAAGTTCCGGTAGGAATAATTACTGCTCTGTGCGGCGCACCTTTCTTCCTCTACCTGTTACGCAAGAGAAAGGGGCTTGCTTTCTTTTGAATTCTCTCCGTATCACGTTGAACGTAGTGAAGCGTCTCGAGATTCTTCGCTCCGCTCAGAATGACAAGAGGCGAAGGGCTCAGAACGCAAAACGGAACCGGCTGAACAAGAGAAGAAACGGGAGAACCATTGAGAGGTACAAGTGGCAGCAATGATTGAATTGGACAACGTCAGCCTGGGCTACAACCACCGGCCCATCTTGCGTAACGTCAATATGAAGGCCAGGCCCGGTCAAATAGTGGGGCTGGTTGGCCCCAACGGCTCGGGAAAATCAACACTAATCAAGGGAATGACCCGCGTAATCGACGTGTTCTCGGGCCGCATACTCATTGAAGGCCGTGATATGGCGACTATCAAGCGCGATGAGCTGGCTCGTCTTATTGCCACGGTGCCGCAAAGCCCTGCTCTGCCCGGTGCTTTCACAGCTTTTGAAGTTGTGCTGATGGGACGAACGCCGCACCTTGGTCTTCTTCGCTACGAAGGAGGAAAGGACCTAGCAGCCTCCTGGCAGGCCATGCAGGCGACTCACACTCAGTTTTTCGCCGAGCGCAGGGTAAGTGAGCTCTCAGGCGGAGAGAGACAGAGGCTTGTTATCGCCAGGGCACTAACCCAGCAGCCAAAGGCCATGCTACTTGACGAGCCAACCGCCAATCTTGACATAAATCATCAAGTCGAGATTCTTAATCTGGTCAAAAGCCTTTGTCTGGAGCAAAGCTTAACCGTCGTTATCGCCCTGCATGATTTGAACCTTGCTGCTCAGTACTGCGATTGGGTAGTCATGCTAAACGGAGGAGAAGTCTACGTTGAGGGCACACCCGCCGACATACTCACAGCCCCGAATATCAAAAGGGTTTACGGCGCCGACGTATGCGTTTATCCCCACCCCATCAATAGACTCCCTACCACCCTCATCACCGGAGGCGGAAATCATGGCCCGAATTGATACAACTCCTTTCCCGCGTCACAACCCGGTCCACTCTTCCCTCAAGATGCCAAATTCCACACGGTCGTGATATTGCCCGTTCTTGAACATGGCCTGGCGCAAACGGCCCTCTTCTCGAAAGCCAACCTTCCTGTGAAGCTTAATGCTGCGCTCATTGAAGGAGATCGCAGATGACGAGATGCGATGTAGATTCAGTTGTTGGAAGCCATAATCTAGTAGCAGCCGGGCAGCCTCCAAACCGTATCCTTTGCTCCAGTAGTCCCTTTCGCCTACGATTATCCCAAAAACAGCATTGTGGTCCTTCGGACTAATTTGGTGCAGACCGCAGTTGCCGATTGGCCTGCTTGAGTCACCCTCAATCGCTTCAATAACCAGCAAGACATCGATTCCCGCCCTCGTGGTCCCTAATTCTTCGATGAATTTCTCCTCAGACATTTCAGTCATCGGCAGATACATGTCAAGATACTGGAGTATCTCCGGGTCGTTGAACCATTTCAGGAAATATGATATATCCGATCTCCTAAACGGCCTCAAAAGAACACTCTTGCCCCTTAACACTGAGCCCCTCCTTTCCTATCCCGGCGCTAATTATGCTGTCTCCAATCGGGCACCGGGCGGAGACGATGCTCGCTGCAATACAGCATATGATATCCTCGCCAAGGCAGGATGTAAAGGAGCTTCATCGTAGGGGGCGGGACAAGCCGCAGGTTTGGCAATGGAATCTGCCCATCGGCGCTCCACAGCAGGGACAACTAGGTTCACCACCTTTGGCCTTGAGGACTTCTCCCACGACCCTATCATAAATTCGCCAGTAGAAGAAGTGCTCCTTATTGAGAAACTTTATGTCCACTTCACTCCTTGCCCGCTGGAATTCTTCGTCTGTCACCATCCCGTCTACTAGTCTGTGGAGCATGGTGGAGCCTGAGCCGAACTCTATAGCCTCCTTTTTCCGCCATACTATCTCCCTTGGCATCAAGTTCTCAAAGCTCTTTCTCAGGATATACTTCTCTACCCCGTTTTGGATCTTCAGTTCCGGACTTATTTTCAGGGCGAAACGAACGAAATTCTCATCAAGGAAAGGCTGACTCACTTCAACGCCCAGAGCCCTACCCAGTTCACTAGCCGAGAAATGCCAGTTTTGTGAAAGAGTCCTTAGATACCGTTTCAGACCTTCGATTGGAAGCCCTCCCATGTAAGAATAGCCCGCGAATAGCTCGTCCGCGCCATCGCCTGTCATTACAGAAGTCACTCCATAATCTCTGGCCAGCTTCACGGCGAAATATATAGAAAGGTCGTTGGGGAGGGCGAGGTCGAATGTTTTCAGTATTCGGATAACCTCAGGAAGCGCATTAAGCGCTTCATCGGTAGTGAATTCCATTTTCCTATGCCGTATCTCCAGGAATCTAGCAACTCTTTCTGCGTAGACAAGATCGGATGCCGCGGAGCCCTGCAACGCCACGGTGAAACCCACATCTGGCCTGCCTACAAAAGCCAGGATGGCGGTGTCGAGCCCTCCTGACAGAAGGAGACCGTCGGATCTATTCCTGTTAGCAGTCTCTTCGAGCTTATCTCTTATCTCCTCGCAGATTTCCATACTGACCTGTTTTCTCGTATTCATAATAACATTTCCGCATCTTTCACGTTGTTGACCGTCTAGACTCCACCGTTGCGTTTTTGACAAGCAAGGGGACAGCATGCTACAATAGCGATGCTAGGCAGGGAGAGGCCATGCCTGGCAAGGAGGTGGGGCATGACACGCAGAGAGGCTTGGTTATGCCGATGGGTGTTTCCTCATCGGAGCTCTCTAGCAGCGTAGGTCGGAGATGGTCGGGATAGCTAGGGTGCGTTGCTCGAGAGCGCAGGGAAGCCCCGAGCTCTTCGTGCGAAATGCGAGGACCCCAGAACGGGGCAAAGGCAGTTCAGCCGGAAGCTGAAGTGGAAGAGTAGGGGTGATGCAGAACTGAATAGCGATATTCAGGGGCGGGCTTCAAGAGTTGGAGCCCGCCCTTCTTATCGCCCACCATGCGCTCATCGCTCCCAGCTTGTATCATCTGAACAAGCGCAACACGAAGTTCAGAATAATAGTGAGCACAACGCTGATTACCACGCACGTCGCTATGGGAAAGAATAACCGCAGGTTACCGTTCTGCAGGAATATGTCGCCGGGGAGTCTTCCCAGGAGAGGAATCCGCTGCCAGAAGATGAATAGCAGACCGAGCACAAGCAGAAAGACTCCGACCAGAAGCAGAATCTTGCCTGTACCTTGAAAATCCATTCTACTCCACTCACTATCAATTCTACCTCATTTGTGGTCCTCCGCATAATTGCACGGAATCTTCACGCGCTTTCATGTAGTCTTCATGCTCTCATCGGAACACAAACCAAAGCCGGGCATTCGGACTATCTGGTCGGACCAAGTCTCCCGGATCATTGACCACGTAACACCCTGACTACTCTATTGCGTGAGGTTGCTTAATCGTCGCCCGGCGACGGGGATTGCTTTCGTCGCCGCTTAGAGACAATGAGTAGGGGCGGGGGATTATCCCCCACCCCTACTATCAAACGAAAGGCTAGACATGGTTGGAAATTACGGTGGACATACAACTGATTCCCACCACAACTTTAGGGATGGCACGCCCAAGATAGTCGGGGCCTCGCCGGGGTAGTACGCACTAATCTCCTGTGCGCCAAACTGATTGTTAACCGTTTTAGTGCCCGAACCGAAGATCCCTTCAGTAACCAGATCATAGAACACCAGATGAGCATTATAGTGATCGACTGGCGTTACTTCATCACCATGTGTTTTTTGGACGGGGTTTGCGAAGAAAGCGGGGATAGTCACCCCGACCGTTTCCCCGTCTATGAACTGGTCAACCAAATAGACACTCTTATCCACCGGTGTGTTGTAGCCTATGACCGTGTAGAGAAGGTAGTGGTCCAGACCCACAGGCGTTCCATGCCCCTCCTTCTGTGTCGGCACGGCCAGAGCAACCGGACCGTAAACCGTTAGCAACTGAGCTCCGCCAAACTGGTTGCTGACCTCGACGTCCCAACACCCGGGTGTAGCGTAGTGTATGCCGTATATATAAAGGTGATGGTCCGGTTGCCAGATTGGCGATCCGTGCCAGTAGTTGATCCATTTCTCGACAGGGTTGCAGAAAAACCAATTGTTGTACACCACTGTCGCGCTGATAGGCTCGCCCGCGTGGAACTGGTCCTCAAGGATCACAGACTCATCCAGGAGTCCCCCTGCAGGGTCCACCCAGTAGCCCCTGAAATGGCCCAGTGCTGGCGGTGGGAGCACGGTCTTCTCGGATGGCACAGCCAGGAACGCCGATTCGAATGCCACGAAGTTCTGGTCGCCGAACTGATTCTTGGCCTCTACATCCACATTGATTTCCTCGCCTGTTACTTCGATGCTATAGAACACAAGATGCGTATCGGGGTCTGAAATATCGGTTACCTCATCGCCGTGCGTCTTCTTGACGGGATTGGCCAGAAAACGCGGTGCTAATACCTGGGCGTCCGGTTCACCCTCAAACTGGTCGTTCAGGACGACGGTGACCGGTTCCATCGACGGGCTTTCTATGACGTCGTAGAGCAAGTAGTGGTCGAGACACATCGAAGGTTCATACGGGACAGTCGGGCAGACGTCGTCGACCCACAGCTCTTGGCCGCCAATGTCAAAAGAGTTGATGACACCTGAGAGTGTGAGTTCTCCTTTGCCAGCACCAAGATCGGTAACGGCGACATTGATACCCCCGATGGTAAGTCCGTCGATATCGGCGAAGTTTTCGAAGTTCTGGAAGTCGCCGTTGATATCGATGTTGAGGTTGCCACCATACTCACCGTAGAGCAGAGAGAGACCATCCAGAGGGCTGCCGAAGTCGAAATTGATGTTGACATTGTTGCAGTTGACGTCCAGCCCCGAACCACCGGCATCCTGTACATTGCAGACCGTGGCGGTACCGTCACTGGTCCAGGTTCCACCGCTCCACTGGAAATCCTTAACGGTCATGGTGGCACCCGAGTCCGTAAACGTGTCCGTGACGCTGTAAACTGTGCCCGACGTAAGGTCCTCGAAATCGACACAGGGCGGGTGGCTCCCAGCCTCTACTTTCTGCGTCGGTACGGCCAGCTTGACCGGGCCGTACACGGTCAGGTTCTGGGTCCCGAATTGGTTCGTAACCTCGACACGCCGAGATACGGGATCCGCTTCGTACAGCAGGTTGTAGATCGTCAGGTGGTTTTCAGGGTTTGAAATCGGCGTCGTTACAGTGCCGTGCAATTTCTCGGTAGGATTGCAGAACAGTTCCGCCTCCCGTACCTGAGCGTTGATCGTTCCGAACTGGTCCTCGAGAATCACGCTCTCTTCCTGGGGGCTGCCTGCAGGGTCCACCCAGTAGCCCTTGAAGTGATCAAGTGATGCCAGTTCAAAATTGGCGGTAACGGTCACATCTCGAGCCGGCATGGTGAAGGTAGTCGTTTCTGCATTTTCGTCAGCGAATGTGCCCGCCGGTGCTGTCCAGCCCACAAACTGGTAACAAGGGTCCGGTGGATGTGCACTGATGTCAACTACTGCGCCCTCGGCGTATGGTGACATGTCCGTCTCATCAGTGGCCGTTCCAATTCCGGGAGGGTTCACTGCCATGTCAAGGTCGTATGTACCAGGACCGCCAGCACAGCTTACCGCCCCGACAACTATGGCTGCTAAAATTAAGAAGGTGCCGATTGCTGTCAGGTAAGATTGTTTCCGCAGACTGAGTATTGCCTTCATATTTCTATCTCCTTCCTAGTTACCCATTTCGTTGGGCAGCTACATTTCTAAATATCTAGATAGAAGCTGTTTTGCTCATGTTTTCGCTTTACCCCAGAAAGACTTGAGGTGTAGCTGAACGCCCATGATCGACCCCGTCCCTGACGCAGGGCACTCTCCATGGGCGAGGACAATCACTTCCATCGGTTAGCCACCGTTCATCCTTATCGGCAACCCCCTCGCAGAGTCACTCGATATCCAGCCCAGCAATAGTCTCCCACAATACTATCCTGCGTATCAATCATAATACCACCAAAACTAAGAACTTGCTAAGGCTATGCAAGCTTATTCAAGCAAATAGACTTTTCCCCTCCCCAACATCTTCATCACGCTTCGAGCCGCAGGTCTCTCAGGCAACATGGCCGCCGCTTCTTTCATACCAAGTATCCGCCGCAAGACGACGGTCACAGCACGTTACATCACTTGTCTCCTGTCGATCTCCTTGAACCCTCTCAAGAGAGCTCGCGTGTGACCGTCAATTAGAAGGGGGTGGGGTTTCCCCCACCCCCTAGCGCTCATTCAGGAAGCGATGCTGGGCACCGCGCTTACCGTTTCCCTCCGACTACAAAGGTTCGTAGGCCCAGTCTACTTTCACGGACGGCACGGCAAGGAGTTCCCAGTCGTCGTACAGGTCGAGCGGCACTCCGAATTCATCTTGGAAGAACTGATTTCTGATTGTTACCGACGAGCAGAATTCGGGGTTGTCCGATATTTGGTAGAATACGAGATGCTCCTCCGGGTCCCAGAGTCCCTCCAAACCCAAGTCCACGGGTCCCTTCAAGCATGGGTTAGCGAAGTAAACGGGCGGACCTACTTGCACCGTGACGCCTGGGTCATCTGGCGGGAACTGGTCATCCAGATTGACAGTCAGATCCAGAGGGGCACCTTCCAAGACCTCGTAGAGCAAGTAGTGGTCAACGTATTTCGGCATGCCGTGGTCGCCAGGTATCAACTTCTGCGTTGGCGTAGCCAGCGCGACCGGACCGTACACTTCCAGCGTTTGCTGCACCCCCGCTTCGTTGAACTGGTTGTCAACGGTAACAGTCCAATAACCAGGAGTCTGTGGAACTATCTTGTGTACCGTGAGGTGGTTGTCGGGGTTCGAAGATATCTGGTCAGTGCCATGCAACTTATCAACAGGGTTGCAGAAAAGCATGGGATCCAACACCTCTGCTTCGAGCCAATAGTCGTGGAACTGGTCAAGAAGCTCCACTCCTTCAACTCCTTGTGGCAGAATTGGCATGGGCCCCGTTGCATTGTAGCACTTGAAATGGTCGAGCGGCGGTGTTGGAGGCACGTTCTTCTGGGAAGGCACGGCGAGCACATCTCGATAGGTCAGGTCCAGCGTCTGATCATCACCGAACTGATTAGCAATCTGTATAGTCTTCTCGATAGACGGGCTCTCCATGTCGTAAATATCGTAGAGTACCCAATGTAGCTCCGGATTCTCAATCACTGCCACATCGCCGCCAACCACTGTCTTCTTGACTGGGTTAGCGAACATATAGGGCCCCTTAACCGTAACATCTTCCCCGTCCGGGAGGAACTGGTCATTGAGATTCACACCCTCCACTGGCGTGAACTCTGCCCAATCGGCTTCATCGACATAGTAGAGTAGGTAGTGGTTCAGACACTCTACCATTTCGTGGTCTTCCTTCTGGGTCGGTACAGCCAGTGCAACTGGACCCCATACCGTCAGTTCTACTTTATCCTGAAACTGGTTAGAGACCTCCACAGACCGGGTCACAGGGACTTCTTCGCCGAAGTCCAGCCAGTACACCGTGTAGTGGCGGTCCGGGTCGTGGATCGGCGTCACAGCGGTCGCGTGCTCCTTCGCGACGGGGTTGCCGAAGAACGCGGCATCTCCCACCGTTCCTTCGAAAGTCCCGAACTGGTCCTCCAACTGCACCTCCACCCCTATGGGTACCGGTTGCTCAGAGTACACGTCGTAGAACTTGTAGTGGTCGGCCGGAATACGCTTGAAATTGGCGTTTATGTCGTAATCGGCGTCCATGGTAATGTTGGTCGACGCAGAGTTGACATCATCTATGGTACCCGTGTCACCCGTCCAATTGTCAAATGCGTAACCACAATCCGGGGTCGCCACCAGGTCGACAACTTCTCCATCGTCATAAGTAAACGTCCCTTCTCCAGGACCCGTTACCTGACCACCAGCAGAGCTGCTTATCGTCAGGTCATACTCAACAACTACACCATTACAGCTCACTACCGCGGCAACCAGGGCTATGGCAATCAAGACGACGCCAATTCTTCTCAGGTAGGCCTGTCCCCTCAAACTAGGTATTGTCCTCATATTGCTCCTCCTTTCTGCTTGCCCGATTCATCGGGCAACTGCATTTTCAAATAGAGTCTCTTCTCTCCACTATTTGGCTCCACCCCAGCAAGATTTGAGGTGCAGCTTACCACCCATGATCGACCCCGTCCCTGATGCAGGGTACCCTCCATGGGCGGAGGTGATTGCTTTGATTAGGCAGCCACCGCTCACCTTTCTCTATTCGCCTCTGGCATAGGCGTCCGACCTCTAACGTGGTAACGGTCTTCTACGATACTATCGTCTGTATCAATTATAATACCATCAATATTAAGAACTTGTTAAGACGGTGCAGGATTACTGAGGGGCAGCAGATAGCTCTTCCGGTTCCCCCGCACTGTCAACGCCCTTTGAGCCGCAGGTCTCTCAGGCAACATGGCCGCCGCTTCTTTCATACCAAGTATCCGCCGCAAGACGACCGTTACAGCACGTTACATCACTTGTCTCCTGTCGATCTCCTTGAACCCTCTCAAGAGAACTCGCGTGTGACCGTCAATTAGAAGGGGGTGGGGGAATTCCCCCACCCCCTGTCGCTCACTCCGAGAGTGATGCTGTTGTCCGGCGCACTAGTATTTGTCAACTACAAAACCGCAGTCCATTCTACCTTGAGGGACGGCACGCCGAGCAGGTCACTGCCAAATTCCTCCTCGCACGCATCAATCAGCTGCGGACCAAACTGATTTTCAATGGGTAGCTCGTACGCACAGTATGTTCCTCCATCCGTCCAGTAGAATAGCAGATGGTCATCAGGGTTCTGGATGTCCGTTACCTGGTCGCCGTGTATCTTCTGGACGGGGTTGGCGAAGAGGATGGGCAGACCCACGTCGACCGCCGGTTGATCAATCCACTGGTCCTTGAGACCCACAACGACCTCCACCGGCGTGTTTGCCGAGTCTACAACTTCGTATACCAGAAAGTGGTCGAGCCCTTGCGGCGGGTCGTGGAGGCCCTTCTTGGTCGGTACAGCCAGCATGATCGGACCCTGTACCCACAGTTCCTGGTCTAACCCGAGCTGGTTGTCGATCTGCACGTACCACGTCGGAGTTGTTACTTCGTAGGCTAGATTGTAGAACGTGAGGTGATTGTGTGGGTTGGAGATCGGCGTCCAATCGTCCCCGTACCACTTGTTGACGGGGTTGGCAAAGAGTTCGGGGAATGTGACATTTGCGGTGATAGCGCCGAACTGGTCCTCCAGTTGCACCTCCGCGGGGAATGTTGCCGGCGGTTCGGCTGCCCATTCCGCCCAGTAGACGTTGAAGTGGTTGAGCGGCTGCTCCCAGGCGACCTTCTCAGAAGGTACGGCAAGGGTGTCTGCGTAGGTCAGGTCGAGCACCTGGTCGCCGAACTGGTTGTTTATTGGAACCGTCTTTTCAATAGGCTCGCCTTCTATCCTGTACCACACGTAATGGTCATCCGGGTTCTGGATCTCCGTCGCATCGGCACTGCCCAACACTGTCTTTTCGACCGGGTTGGCAAACAGGACGGGCTCCCAGACCACAACGTTTTCCTCCTTGAACTGGTCCGTCAGAAGTACACTCACCTCCGGGAAGGGTTCGTAAAGGACCTCATAGACCAGCAAGTGGTCGAGGCACTCAGGAGCTTCGTGGTCTCCTTTCTGAGTCGGTACAGCCAGTGCGACCGGGCCAATCACAGTGAGCTCCTGGTCGTTCCCGAACTGATTCTTGACCGTCACTTGCCATGATTGAGGCGCCTCTTCATACAATAATTCATACAATGTGTAGTGGCGATCCGGGTCCGAAATGGGCGTCTGTACCTCGCCATGTACTTTCTCCACAGGGTTACCGAACAGTACGGCATCCCCTACCAGCGCGTCGAAACTTCCGAACTGGTCCACCAGCTGGACATCTTTCCCAACTTCTGGCGCTGTCTCGAAGGCCACGGTGTAGAACTTGAAGTGGTCGGCTGGCACGGCCTCAAAGTTAGCGGTTACGGTTACATCTTGAGCCGGCATGGTGAAGGTAGTATCCGCCGCATTCGCATCGGCGAATGTGCCTGCCGGTGCCGACCAGTTGACAAACCGGTAGCACTGCGCGGCTACCGCCGTTATGTTTACTACAGTGCCCGATGCGTAAGGTGACGTGCCCGTCACATCGCTTGCCGTTCCACTTCCAGCAGGGTTTACCGCCATGGTCAGTTCATACGTATCAGTAGGCACACAGCCTATTATCCCGGCAACTAAGGCTACTACTATCAGCAAGACGCCAGCTCTTTTCAGGGGGTTGTACCTTCTTAGATTGAATATCGTCCTCATATTTCTCCTCCTTTCTGCTTGCCCGATTCATCGGGCAACAAAACCTTCATATAGGGTCTTTTCTGTTCATTCTTTCGCTCCACCCCAGCAAGATTTGAGGTGTCGCTCAACGCCCACGACCGACCCTGTTCCCGATTCAGGATACTCTCCGCAGGCGAGGATAACTGCTGCCGTCTGCTGACAATCACCCCTGACGTTTCTCCGTAGCTCTCTCATAGAATTGTTCAACCTGGCGATCGACTCCTACAGCAGCATATTATCCTTTCTATCAATTATAGTACCTTCAATATTAAGAACTTGTTAAGGCTGTGTGAAATCATCAAGAGTAGCAAAGCGCCCCTTTCGCTTCCCTCCACATCTCCATCATCGTTCAAGTGGCAAGTCATACGAGTAATACGACCCCCCGTTTCCTTCACAAAACCAAAAAAGGAGACCCGCACCCTCGGGTCCCGGAACACTCTACACTACATTCCAGCAGACGTACCTACCCGGTACCAGCAATCGAGTTCCGCCCGCACTGAGCCTATTCGCCGTCTGTGCCGTAGCCACCTGCCCATCACCCCCATAGTCCTGTCTAAACTTCGTACGGGGATAGTAACAATATTCTAGATGATTCTTCAAAAAAGTCAACACCGCGTCGTCCACGCAGGAGATGGTGGCCCTGGTGCTCCAGCCGTGTTGTCTGCGGGCCACGATACGGCCTTGCAGTTCGTGATAGAATAGAAGCGAGGCGGGACAGTAGTATGAAAAGGATTGGCATCTTAACCAGCGGCGGCGACGCTCCAGGGATGAACGCCTGCATCAGGGCTATCATCCGCTCGGCGACCGGCCACAAGCTGGAGGTGGTGGGAATTCGCCAGGGATACCGGGGTATGCTGGAGGAGGAATTTGTGAAGTTGGGCAACAGGTCGGCAGCCAACATAATTCACCGGGGGGGAACCTTCCTGGCAACCGCTCGCTGCGACGAAATGAAGACAGAGGCGGGCATAACCAAAGCAAATGAAATCCTACGACGTAGAGGCATCGATGGGCTGATAACAATAGGTGGGGACGGTACTTTTCGCGGCGCAGCGGCTTTGGCCGAAGCCGGAAATGTGAAGGTGATTGGTATACCAGGCACCATAGACAACGATGTCTATGGTACAGATTATAGCATTGGCTTCGATACAGCCATAAATACGGCTTTGGATGCCATAGACAAGATTAGAGATACCGCGGGATCCCTGCACCGCCTCTTTTTCGTCGAGGTGATGGGAAGGACCCGCGGATTCATTGCACTGGAGGTAGGCATTGCCGGTGGAGCCGAAGATATCTTGATCCCCGAAGTAGAGACAGATATAGAACAGCTTTGCCATGGTATAAGACGCGGCTTCAAGAGAGGCAAGAACTCGTTCATCGTGATAGTTGCCGAAGGGGATGATGCTGGCGGCGTATTTTCGGTTGCTCAGCAGGTCTGGGAGAGACTAAGGCTGGACTATCGAACCTGCGTTCTGGGACATGTCCAGAGAGGCGGTTCTCCTACGGCCAGGGATAGGGTTCTCGCCAGCAAGTTAGGTACAGCGGCTGTGGATGCTCTGGTCAATGGCATGGCGGGATACATGGTGGGGGAGCTGAAGGGGGAGATAGCCTTCACTCCGCTGAGGGAGACCTGGGAGAAGAGGAAGGAACTGGACAGCAACCTGTTGCAGCTAATCAAGGTTCTGGCTAGATAGCAGTGGAAGGAAGCACCTCATAGCGCTTCGCTTTCCTTCTCTTGACGTATTCGCCTTTTCTGGTCAGAGAACTTCCCCGGTCAACTTGCCGTATACCTCACGGTATCTACTCGACGTCCTATCGATTACCTCCGGCGGCAACATGGGCGCTGGTGGTCTCTTATCCCATCCTGAAGCGACCAACCAGTCCCGGACTGGCTGCTTGTCAAAGCTGGGCTGAGAATGACCGACCTCATATTGGTCCGCATCCCAGAAACGACTTGAGTCTGGCGTTAGCATTTCATCGATAACGACCAATCGCCCATCGACAAAACCAAACTCGAATTTGGTATCGGCAATAATTATGCCCCTGGTTCCGGCATACTCCCGGGCATAGTTGTAGATAAGGAGGCTTTTTTGTTCCAGTTCCTCAAAAAGGTCTTCGATACCAAGGTCCTTTATGTCTTGCTCGGTTAAGGGCCGGTCATGCTCTGTATCGCCCTTCGTGGTGGGGGTAAAGATAGGTTGAGGCAACTCCTGGCTTTCCTTCATTCCCGAAGGTAGCTGGATTCGGCCAGCTTTGCCAGTTTCTCTGTACTCTTCCCAGGCTGATCCAGATAGATAACCCCGAACAACACATTCCACAGGGACGCGCTCAGCCTTAGCCACCAGCATAGACCGGCCGACAAGGGAATCCGGCAGGACTTCTGCATGGCCAGAGAGATTCTTCACTTCGCGCAGCATAACATCACTGTCGATTACCTTGATAAGGTGATTAGGCAGAATACGAGCCGTCTTCTCGAACCAGAAAGCCGAAAGTAGGTTTAGAATCATTCCCTTGCCAGGGATGCCGCAGGGCAGAACCACGTCAAAGGCAGAAATGCGGTCGGTGGACACGATGAGCAGTTTCTCGCCTAGGTCATATACATTCCTTACCTTGCCGCGCCGAAATAAGGGAACCGGTAAATCGATTTCCAGTAGAACAGACATATCTACCGCCGCTTCACATGGCACGCTGGGCTGGGCTTTCTACCCCGGCCCGGGCTTCACCTTACTCAACTCGAGCCGCTCAAATATCTCGTCTACGTGCTCGAGATAATAATCGTAATCAAAAAGAGATTTCAGTTCCTCTTTGCTCAACCGAGCTGCTATTCGGCTGTCCGCTTCAAGCAAACTTCGAAAGTCTTTCTTTTCCTCCCAGGCCTTCATGGCGTTGTCCTGTACCATCTTGTAAGCCTCTTCTCGGTTGACCCCTTTACCTATTAGGGCTATCAGCACTCTCTGGGAGAAAACGAGCCCCCGGGTAAGTTCAATGTTGCGACGCATGTTTTCTGGATAAACCTTGAGGCCTTTAATTATCGAGGTAAATACGGATAACGCATAGTCAACCGCCAGACAGGAGTCGGGCAGGATGACTCGCTCCGTAGAGGAGTGACTGATGTCGCGTTCGTGCCATAGAGCGATATTCTCCAAGGAAGTCAGCGCATACCCCCGTACCAGTCTGGCCAGTCCGCAGATGCGTTCACACAGCTCGGGGTTTCTTTTGTGAGGCATCGCCGAAGAGCCCGTCTGCCCCGTCTTAAACGGCTCTTCGACTTCCCGAACCTCAGTTCGCTGGAGACCTCTAATCTCCGTGGCGAATTTCTCCAGCGAGCTGGCCACAATGGCTAGGGTCGTCATGAACTGGGCATGACGGTCACGCTGGACCACCTGGCTTGATACTGGAGCCGGAGCGAGTCCCAGTTTGGCACAAGCTATTCTCTCAACTTGAGGAGGCACAGTAGCATAGGTACCTACCGCTCCAGATATCTTGCCTACCGAGACAATCCTTTTCGCGTCGGCCAGCCTTTGAGCGTTCCGCTTCATTTCTTCCGTCCACAGGGCCATCTTCAAACCAAAGGTGGTTGGTTCGGCATGAACTCCATGGGTCCGCCCCATCATAATGGTGTATTTGTGCTCGACAGCTTGGTCTTCCAGGACCGAGAGGAGATCGGCTACATCCTGCCCCAGGATACCGGCAGCCTGTGTCATCTGCAAACCAAGGGCAGTGTCCATCACATCCGAAGAGGTGAGACCGAGATGTACGAAACGCGACTCCTCACCCAGGCTCTCCGCAACCGAGTTGAGAAACGCGGTCATATCGTGGCGGGTCACCTCGAGAAATGTGGCGATCCGCCCTAATTTGTAGCTGGCTTTTCTTATCTTGGCTATATCTTGCTGAGGGATTTCACCGAGCTCCGCCCAGGCTTCACAAACGGCTATCTCCACCTTCAGCCACTGGTCAAACTTGTTTTCCTCGGACCAGATCTTTTTCATCTGAGGTCGGGAATAACGCTCAATCACGTTTGCCCTCCTGCCAGACGTCGCTTGTACCTTTGATAGCTTTCCCTTATCTCTTCATGCTTTACACCCAGAATCTGAGCCGCGAGTAAGGCAGCGTTCTTAGCCCCACTTCTGCCCATGCCGGTGCAAGCCACCGGCACCCCACCGGGCATCTGAGTCATGGATAGCAGAGCATCGATCCCCTTAAGTTCACTGGTAGGCAAAGGCACCCCTATTACAGGCAAGGCTGTCCAGCTCGCTATGATCCCTGGAAGGTGAGCGGCATAACCCGCGGCGGCGATAATGACTTTGAACCCCCTCTTCTCCGCCTCCAGGCCGTACTCTCTTAGGCTATCAGGAGTCCTATGGGCTGAGATAACGGAGAACTCATACTCAATGCCCAGTTCCCCCAGCATATCCAGCGCTGGCTGTATGAACTCGGTGTCCGACCTACTGCCTATGACAATCCCCACTAATGCCATTGCTTCTAAATCCCGATTCCTGAGCTTCCGACGAATTCTGAGTTCCAAATCCTCTTTGTCCGGAGGTCCGTATCCGGTGCTCAGGGTCTAGAGTTTATCTCATCTATCTCCCTCAAGGCAATGTCCTTACGATAATAACAGCCTTCAAAGGAGATGTGGGAGAGGTTGTCATAGACCTTGTTTCGGGCTTGGGCCATGTCTTTGCCCACGCCTACTACAGTGAGCACTCGCCCCCCGTCGGTACGGATTGTGCCGTCGTCTCCCAGCTTGGTGCCGGCATGGAAAACGAGCACATCCGCATTCACGCTATCCATCCCCTGCACCGGAAAGCCGGTTCTGTAGCTGCCAGGATACCCACCGGAGGCCATAACCACCCCGACACAGGCATCGGGACTCCATTCGATTTTTCCCGAGTCAAGTTTGCCCTCCACCACCGCCATCAGTATATCCACCAGGTCACTTTTGAGAAGCGGCAGCACCACCTGAGTCTCGGGGTCACCAAAACGAGCGTTGAATTCCAGTACCACAGGCTCTCCGTTAACAATCATTAGCCCGGCGTACAGGACCCCTCTGTAAGGCATGCCTTCCTCAGCCATGGCCTTCACAGTAGGCAGTAGAATGTCCCTGGTTACCTTATCTGTCATGCCAGACGAGAAAAAGTTCGGTGGGCTGTAGCTTCCCATACCTCCGGTGTTAGGTCCCTGATCATTATCGCCAATCTTCTTGTAGTCACAAGCTGGCACCATGGGTGAGACGGTCTTGCCATCGGTAAAAGCTATGAGGCTCACCTCACGCCCGATAATGTATTCATCAATTACTACCTTATCTCCGGCGGAGCCAAACATCTTCTCACTCATGATACCAGCCAGCGCTTTATCAGCTTCCGCCAGAGAAGTAGCGATAATAACACCTTTGCCAGCCGCCAGTCCGTCAGCTTTGATTACCACAGGTAGACGCTGTTCCTGAAGGTACTCCTGAGCTTCATGATAAGAATTGAAGACGGCGCCTCTGGGACAGGGAATGCCGTACTTCTGCATCAAGTTCCGGGCGAAGGCTTTGCTCGATTCTATCTGGGTGGCCACCTTGGTGGGGCCGAAAACAGGGATGCCGAGTGTATCGAAATAGTCCACTATGCCCAAGGCTAGTGGAGCTTCAGGGCCCACCACGACGAAATCAATACCTTTTTCTTCAGCGGCCTTACCCAACCCCTCTATGTCTGTAGGCCGGAGACTCAGATTCTCAGCGACAGCCGCTGTGCCCGCATTTCCAGGGGCGACAAACACTCTGTCAACCCTGGGGCTGTGCACAATCTTCCAGACCAGTGTGTGCTCTCTGCCTCCGGTCCCAACAACCAGTATATTCACATTTCGCTCCCGCACCACACTCTTCAAGGCATAGCTGTGTCAAGTATCTATTGTCCGGGTTCTTCAGCGTCAGTTTCTTGGAGAACGGCGGCCTGAACCATAATATCGGCTGCTGGCATCAGCCATCCTCACCTCGAAGAGCAGCTATCGCTTCTTCTTACGCTTTTTTCTGTTCTTTTTGACACCCTTTAGCTTAGGTCGGTGCGCCATAGCATCACAAAGTCTTTCTCAATTTCTCGGCTTGAACGGGATCGAGAGTCTGAATCAGTCTCAACAATTCTGCCACGTGCTCCTTTTCCTGTTCGACAATACGCTCCATTACGCTGGCTGCTTCTTCGTTCTCCAGGTATAACAGATGCTCCTGGTACCGGTTAATGGCCTGCAACTCGTACGCCAAGACATCGCGGAGCGCCTCCAGGTCGTCCTGTACCTCCAATTGTTCGTCGCTCATTTCCTCGAAAGAATAACTCACCCGTTCACCTCCTTACCGGTCTCCATCTCGCGCACACTTACAGACGCCTCGCTCTCTTTCCCGCCTTCACCAAATGGCCATCAATCCTCTTGGGTCCCTGAATCTGCGGTTATGGAAGCCAAAAGTCTATCTCGCAATGACGGCAAATTCAGAACCTATTCCCATTCTATAGTTGCCGGCGGTTTGCTGGTGACATCGTAGACTACCCGATTGATATTGGGTACTTCGTTGACTATGCGGTCAGATATTCTAGCAATAAGATCGTGGGGCAAGCGTGCCCAGTCGGCAGTCATGGCATCTTCGCTGGTTATTGCTCTGATCGCCATCATGTAGCCATAAGTTCGGTAGTCGCCCATGACCCCAACGCTCCTGAGGTCAGTGAGTATGGCAAAGCTTTGCCACAGCTGGCGATAAAGCTTGGCTTTCTTGATTTCGTTCATGAGAATCCAGTCACCGGCCCGGAGTGTGTCCAGCTTTTCCCTGGTAACCTCACCAATAACACGAATCGATAATCCCGGCCCCGGAAATGGCTGCCGCCAGATCATATCCTCAGGGAGCCCCAAAGCCAACCCTACGTGTCGGACTTCATCCTTGAACAAATACCTCAAAGGCTCGATAAGAGCGAAATTCATCGTAGCGGGTAGTCCGCCGACATTGTGGTGGGTCTTTATCTTGACAGCCGCTTTTGTCTCGGCGGAGGTGCTTTCAATCACATCGGGGTACAGAGTGCCCTGAGCCAGAAAATCAATCTTGCCCAATTTGGCGGCTTCTTCCTCAAAAATGTGGATGAACTCGTTTCCTACCAGCTGCCGCTTCTTTTCTGGGTCCCTAATCCCCTTGAGTTGCTCCAGGAATCTATCGGTGGCATCTATATAGACTATGTCCATTTTGAGGTTACGCTTGAAGGTACTGAGCACCCTCTCCGGTTCGTCACGCCGCAACAGCCCATTATTGATGAAGATACAGGTCAGCTTGTTACCAACAGCGCGGTCGATAAGGGTGGCAGTTACCGCCGAATCAACTCCTCCAGAAAGAGCACACACCACCCTCCCATCGCCCACCTGCTCTCTTATCTTGTCTACGCTTTCGGATATGAAGTTAGCCGGTGTCCAGTTGCCCTTACAGCCACATATCTGGAGTACGAAATTCTGGAATATGGCTTTGCCATGAGCTGTGTGAACTACTTCAGGGTGAAACTGCAATCCGTAGACGTTGCTATCATTGCCTACAACAGCGAACGGGGAGTTCTCGCTATAGGCCAGAGCTTTGAAGCCAGGCGGCAGCTCTATTATCTGGTCACCATGGCTCATCCACACGGGGAGAGATGAAGGGAGACCAGCAAAGAGAGGGCAGTCTTCATCACTTAGGTGCAGGATAGTGTGCCCGTATTCGTGCTTGGGTCCACGAGCTACCTGGCCACCCAGTTGATATGCCACCGCCAGCATACCGTAGCAAATCCCCATAACAGGAAGGCGGCTCTCATAGATGTACGGCAAGGGCAAAGGAGCACCCTCGTCATAGACGCTACCCGGGCCTCCAGATAGGATGAAACCGCGGGGGTTAAGAGGAGCTATTTTCTCCCAGGGCGTATCATGCGGCACGAGTTCACAGTAGACCTGGCATTCCCGCACCCGCCTGGCAATTAGCATGCTATATTGAGAGCCAAAGTCCAGGACTACTATAGTCTCGCGCTCGCCCGGCGGTAGCTTAGGCTCTACTACGGGTTGCTCGCCGCGCAGTTCCTTGGCTAGCTCCAGATAAGTGGAGACTTCAATGTCGTCGCTGGCGGCAATTCTGCGGCTTTCCGACTTCTTCTTCATTCCAGACTAGTGGTGGAGGATATACTAGCTTACCACTATCCTGACCTGTTATCAACCGAAACTGGCTTCCACGGTCTGTGCGCGGTATCGTGAAGAAATCTAACCAACCCCGACTTGTGGACGTGAAGGAATCCTGTCCACAACCAAAAACCTTTTCATCCGTCCCAAAGTAGAAATGAGGAATTTCTTGCTTGGGCAAATGCCATGCTATACTAGCGTCACGCAAGATGACTGTTAGGCAACCAGAAATCGAAGAAGTGGTCAAAATCCTTGAGAGCGGCGGGGTGATCGCCTTTCCCACCGATACGGTCTACGGTCTCGCGGCTGACGCCTTCAACCCCAGGGCCGTGGCCAGGATTTACGAGATAAAGACCCGACCTGGATATCTGCAACTCCCCCTGCTCATCGCTCGAGCAGATCAATTGGCTACCCTGGCCGACCCAATACCGCAGATTGCCTGGTTCTTAGCCAGGCATTTCTGGCCCGGCGGACTAACTATGGTCCTAGCCAGAGCAGGTTCGGTGCCTGACCATCTCACCCATGGCTCGACGATAGCAGTACGTGTCCCCGACCACCCCATTCCCCTGGCTCTCATTGAACACCTGGGCAGGCCTATAGTTGGGACCAGCGCCAATATTAGTGGACAGGCGAACACCCTGACTGCTGAGGAGGTTCGGCAACAGCTGGGAGGAAAAATCGAGTTCATTATAGACGCAGGCAGATGCCCCGGCGGCAAGGAGTCCACAGTGGTAGAGGTTACCGGTGAACCACCAGTAGTCTTGCGTCAGGGCATCATAGCATCACATGAGATTGACCAGGCTTACGAAGAATACCTGGAGTTGAATAGTGGGACGCATTGCTGTGGGCGGTGACCACCGCGGTTTTGCTCTAAAGGGGGTGATTATGCCTTTTCTGCAAGGTCGGGGCTACATCTGCCAAGATTTTGGCTGCTACGACACCACCCCGGTGGATTATCCCGACATTGCTCAGAAAGTGGGAGAGGCAGTGGCTTCCGGCGATTTCGACCAGGGTATTCTGATATGCAGCACCGGCATAGGCATCAGCATAGCCGCCAACAAAATAAAGGGCGTAAGAGCCGCATTGTGCCATGATGCATTCGCAGCGCAACGAGCCCGTCAGCACAATGATGCCAATGTTCTGTGCCTCAGGGGGGAGGACATCGGGACCGAGTCAGCCCTGGAGACTGTCCAGACTTTTCTGGCCACAGCTTTTGAAGGCGGCAGACATACACAGCGAGTAAACAAGGTCAAGGCCTTGGAGAGAGATTGGCCAGAGTAACCCAACTGCTTTCTTGGTAACCGTAGCCGAGAGTCGGTCGTCTCACCTGTCAGGTTAGATATCGACTTCTCAGATCACCTGATAATCTAGCCGTCAAATCCAGAGCCAGAGACGCTGCTTCGGTTGACAGGCCCTTCAAGCCACAAGAAGGGGTTATCAACCCCTGAGCTATGACTTGCCGGACTCTGACCCCGTCCCTGGTGAATGGAGCCATGGCCTCTTCCAGGCGGTCACGGAGGCTCGACAAAGATTCCTTAGTCAGTAGCTCTTCTTCGTTGGGGACTATGCCCCAGGCGATGCAACCGCCCCGGTCAAGAAAGCTTTTGACCTTATCGGCATGGGTACCCAGGGAAGAGGCATAATTGTAAGCATCAAAACTGAGTATGTCGACCCCGGTGTCCAGGAGGACTGACCAGTTGGTATTTCCACAGCAATGCAATCCCTTTGTACCTTTGATTCCCTTGAGCACCTCTTCCAGCAAAGCAGGCACCTTTTCCTCAGGAATAGGAGTGAACACCGAGCCCAGAGAAACCAAATAGGGCTCGTCAACAAAGATCATGGTGTTGGGCGATATTTGCCTCAAGGCGTTCTCCTGCCACACCGCCTTGAGCCTCAGGAACTTAGCTGCAGTCTCGGCCAGGGTCTCGTCGTATAGGATTCCCAGACCATCCCTATCTGTGACCCTCAATCCCCAGGTGATAGGACCCGTTACCTGTCCTTTAACTATCTTGCTGCCCTTTGCCTTGGACAGGAAGGCGTGGAGCCCAGCAGCATATCCAATCGAAACCCCGTACTCATGGGCCTTGTTCTGCTCACAATCGGTATGGATTTTCTCCACCTCACTCTCAAAACCTGCTGACGGCTCGACGTGAATTTTGTCCCCGTCCGTGACAATCCCTGGAAAGCCCTCGCTGAACTGGATAATCATATCCTCTTTGGAAGAGCGCCCCGGCAATTGTGGCCAGGGAGGGATGTCAGGCAGACATTTCGCAACAAGGGAACAGGCCTGGTCAGGGTCCGTGTGAGGCATACTGCCGATTGCAGTGGCCAAACATCCAAACTCAAGTCTGGCTGACATCCTTCTCCTTGCCCAAATATTTGCCAATAAGCAACCCTAGCTCTTTCTTCTTCCCTTCTGGTATGTATTTGGTTCCGGTGACTAAGGCATACTTGAGCGCGCTAGCACAGGCACAATCTCGTTCCTGCGGTATAGAAGGGATTAGTAATTTAAGGACTTCCTTAACAGTATCAACGCAGCTACGTAAGTTGGTTAGAATCATCTCCGTAGTCACCGATTCATAATCCAGATGCCAGCAGTCATAATCGGTGACAAGCGCAAGTGCCGCATAGCATATTTCTGCCTCCCTGGCTAATTTGGCCTCAGGCACCGCTGTCATCCCAATAATATCAGCACCCCACGAGCGATAAAGCCGAGACTCAGCCTTAGTGGAGAGCTGGGGTCCTTCCATAGCTAGATAAATGCCACCCTTGTGTACCTTTGTCCCAGCGCCGATAGTTGCTTTAAACAAGATTTGACTGAGCACTGGGCAAAAGGGTTCCGCGAGAGAGATATGTCCCACTATCCCACCTGCAAAGAAGGTGCTGGCTCTCGCTTTAGTGCAGTCTATCAGTTGATCGGGAATGACCACATCGAGAGGTGCTATCTGCTCCTTGAGACTACCTACAGCGACTACAGAGATAATCCTTTCCACCCCAAGCGATTTCAAGGCATAGATGTTTGCTTTCGCCGGCAGCTCACCCGGGCTTATTCGATGTCCCCTGCCATGTCTGGGCAGAAACGCAACCCTGACCCCTCCCAGGTCACCCAGAACAACAGCGTCGCTCGGCTCCCCAAAGGGGGTGCCAACCTTCAGTTCCTCTACTCCTGTCATCCCCTCCATTCTATAGAGCCCGCTTCCACCGATGACGCCAATTCTCGCTTCAGACATTGAATCCCTTACTCTGGATTTTGTGGCCAATTATAACACAAGAGTAACACCCCGACCCGGCCGGAACCAAACGAGATAGGCGACCACCTTTGAAGATACGGGACTCTTGAAGTGTCGGCAAGAATCAATGCCGCTGTCTCGACAACACGGGAATAGGCTTTTTCGGTACATACTCTCACGCAAGATTTGACATGCCATGCAAGTTGATTATGAGGGAAGTGTCGATGATATAATACATAGACCGAGAAGATGTCCGGCAAGACTAAGTTCATTCTCGCTGCCGTCATCGTCGTGGCGGTGACATCGATTGCCAGTATCTGGGCTTTTTCTCGTACCCCGACATCTAGCCCACCTGAATTCCACAATTCCACCACATATACCGATCCCGGTTGGACATTCCCACCAGAAAGCGAGCCAGTGACTCCTCTGCCTGATTTTCGTCCGGTAATCGCCAAGGTGAAGCCCTCGGTGGTTTCCGTGACCACAGAGACGGTCACCTCTGATTTCTTCGGACGTCAGTATACGGAATCTGTTGCCGGATCCGGGATACTCATTGACGACGAAGGGTATATAGTCACCAACAACCATGTAGTTGAGAGCGCCGATAGCATCTACATAGAGTTGGCCGATGGTAGGACTTTCTCGGCAAGTATAGTAGGTACTGATCCTTTGTCCGACCTCGCTGTCATAAAGATAGATGGCACAGATTTGCCTCATGCCCAATGGGGCAACTCAACCTCACTAAGTGTCGGCGAGTGGGTGCTGGCGATTGGCAACGCACTGGGAGAAGGGATAACCGTGACTGAGGGTATAGTCAGCCGCTTAAATGAGTCCGTGAATGTTGAGGGTATTACTCTCTACGGCCTGATTCAAATCACGGCGGCTGTCAACCCAGGTAACAGCGGTGGCCCCCTGGCGAACATGTCCGGCGAGGTCATAGGCATTACCAGCGTCAAAATAGTTGCCTCCGGGGTGGAAAGTGTCGGCTATGCTATGAGCAGCGACGAGGCCAGGCCTATAATACTGGACCTGATTCGTGATGGCGAGGTTACCTATCCCTGGCTGGGAGTGGGATTACGTACTGTAAGTCCTCTACTGGCTGCAGCAAAGGATCTCTCTGTGGACAGGGGAGCACTCATTGTGGAACTACTTGCTGATAGTCCCGCGGATGCTGCGGGGTTGAGAGAAGATGACGTCATCATACGCTTCGGGGGCCAACAGATAAGTGATGTCGCCGACCTCGTCCGGGCCATCCGACGCAGCGAGATCGGCCAGGAGATAGAAATAGTCTTTGTTAGAGGGTCGGATACCAGGACAACCTCGGCTCAGCTAATAGAACGTCCTACTCGATAGCACAAACTGACTTCGCTAGAACCCCGAGCACAATAATCAGACCATCTTTGCTCTGGATTTGGAGATTTAGATTCTGGGAGTGCCTTCAGGTTCGGAAATCAGGATCTGGGTTTTGCCCTTCTGATTGCCAGAGAGACCTCGCTGTTCGAGACCCGATGCCTCTCACTGTAAGCTCCGTCGGGAGGCAAACCGTGGATAAGCTCATGAGATAAGGTCTCCTGTTCAATATAGCCCGCGAAAGTACTCATTACTTCTTTAACTAGTGGCTCTTCAGTCTGGTAGTAGGTAACGATGTGGTCAGTAATATCAAAGTTGGCATTGCGCCGCATATTCTGAAGATGACGCACAAGCTCTCTACTAACTCCTTCAGCAATCAGCTCGGGCGTCAATCCAGTGCTTATAGCAACCCAATATTTGGCATCATTGGCCATACTGTAGTCCTGCAGGTCCGGAGCACATTCCCCTCGTTCTTCCGCTGCGCTCGATACCACTAGTTCCTTAACATTTATCTCCTCTACTATCTCCGTGGTCAGCTTCCCCAAGGCTTCTTTCTCTACTTCTGTTTCTACTCTGACTACGGCTTTCCCCAGCGGCTGGCGCACCTTAATTCCTGCTTTGGCCCGCGCCGCTCTCCCCAGGCTAGATACTTTCATTGCTAGTCGCACGTCTTTATTCAGCTGGTCATTGATTTCGGCCTCATCTGCCACCGGAAAATCAGTCAGGTGAACGCTCTCCCTAGCTCCAGGATTGACTGAGCGAGACAAATTCTGGTAGAGCTCCTCAGCCATACATGGCACAAAGGGAGCCAACAATTCAGACAAGACCACCAAGCACTGATAAAGCGTGGTGTATGCAGCCAATTTGTCAGCATCGTTCTCACCCTTCCAGAACCGGCGCCGGTTTCTTCTCACATACCAGTTGGAGAGAACATCTACGAATCCCTCGATCCTACGTGTTGCGGCCGTAGGATCGTAGTTATCCATGAATCTAGAAACCTCGCTCACCAGCCGATTAAGCTCCGAAATAATCCAATTATCCAGCTCGGTTCTGCCGCTCCGCGACAAATGAGGGTTGAGCAAGTGTTCGCCTGTTCTGGCGGCTTCTTCACCAAAATCGATATTGGCGTAGAGCGTGAAAAACGAATACGTATTCCATAAAGTGAGAAGGAATCTACGTCTGGTCTCTTCTAACATCTTAACGGAAAAACGATGTGTATCCTCACCTGCAGCAGAAACCAGCATGTACAACCTCACGGCATCTGCACCATACGTGTGGAGTACAGCCCAAGGATCAGCTACGTTTCCTTTGCTTTTGCTCATCTTTTCGCCACGGGCATCTACGACATGTCCCAAGCAGATGACATTCCTATAGCAAGGCCGACCGAAAAGCAAAGTGGAGATGGCATGCAAGCTGTAGAACCAGCCTCGCGTTTGGTCAACAGCCTCGCATATGAAATCGGCCGGAAAACTCCGCCTAAATCTATCTTCATTCTCGAATGGATAATGCCATTGCGCTACAGGCATAGCTCCTGAGTCAAACCAACAATCAATCACATCGGGAACACGCCGCATCGCGCCCCCGCATTTAGGACAGGAAAACGTAATCTCGTCCAGGTAAGGGCGATGTAGGTCCAGGGGTGTGGTTAAGCCGTTGAGATTCGACTGCGCCTTTAATTCATCCACACTGCCAACACACTCATAAACAGGAAATTCATGGGTGTCACAAGCGTCACAGCACCATATATTGAGCGGAGTTCCCCAATATCTCTCCCGTGAGAAAGCCCAATCGACATTGTTCTCGAGCCAGTCGCCGAAACGGCCATACTTAATATGATCGGGGTACCAGTTTATTTGAGCATTGCCCGAGATAAGTTCTTCTTTCACGGCCGTTGTCCTGATATACCAGGTCTGCTTGGCATAGTAGAGTAGTGGTGCTTCACACCTCCAGCAGAAGGGATAGGCATGGGTAATCCTCTCCCTGCGAAAGAGCAGTCCGCGGGACTTCAAATTGTCAAGAATGTCCTTATCGGCGTCTTTGACAAACTTCCCTCTCCCTGGTAAGTCTAGTATCTGTGGCCCGAGCGCCAGACCTGGCGTGACACCCGCCAGTATCTCTGATCTCTTTTTAGGGGTAAGACCATGAGGAAGAGTAGTCTTCACCAACCCATCCAGATCTACGGTATGGACGAGGGGTAGACCCTCCTTCTCGCCTACCTCGAAGTCTATCTCACCATAAGCCGGCGCTATATGTACAATTCCTGTCCCCTCCTCCATAGACAAGAAATCGCCACCGATAATACGATAAGCAGGCCTGTCTTCTTTACCATAAGCGATAGGAACCTCATATAGGTGTTCATACTGTAGTCCTATCAGATCGCTACCTTTCACTACATCTACTACCTTATATCCACCCAACCCTGCCTGCTCGAGCAAAGCATGGGCCAGAACAAGATACTCATCATCCACGTCCACCACGGCATAGTCAGCCTCAGAAGCTACTGCCAGTGCGGTATTCCCCGGCAGTGTCCAGGGTGTAGTAGTCCAGGCAAGAAGATAGGCAGGCTCAGTTGAAGAGAGAAGAGAGCGGGCAGTCTCGCTACCCCCGGGCTGTGCTAGGTCAAGCTTGAACTTCACCCAGACCGACGGATCATCCACCTCATCGTAGCCCAAAGCTACTTCGTGAGAGCTGAGCGATGTGCCGCATCTAGGGCAATGCGGCGTTACTTTGTAGCCCTGATAAATTAAGCCCTTGTCCCACAGTTTCTTTACTATCCACCAGCAGGATTCGATATAGCTGTTGTCTAAGGTCACGTAAGGATGCTCCATGTCCAACCAATACCCAAGGCGTTCCGTCATGGCTTCCCATTGCTCGATATATTTGAAAGCGCTCTGGCGACAATGTTCATTGAATCGAGCTACTCCGTATTCCTCAATTTGAGCCTTGCTGGTAAGGGCAAGGGAGGCCTCTACTTCCAGTTCAACCGGTAACCCGTGCGTATCCCATCCCGCCTTTCGTGGCACATGGTAGCCCTTCATCGCATGGTACCGACAGATCACGTCCTTATACAGGCGGGCTAACACATGATGAACGCCCGGGTTGCCGTTGGTCGTGGGTGGGCCTTCGTAGAAAGCATAATGCGGCCCTCCTTCCCTCAACTCGACGCTTTTATCGAATATCCTTCGGTCTTTCCAGAACCGAAGGATATTCTCTTCCAGTTGAACGAAGTTGGTCTTGGTTTTTACTTCACGGAACATGGCTAACCCTGCTTCAGCATAACAACCACTTTCCTACTCTCTCCTTCGCCTATGCTCTGAGTTGTTACGTCCGGGTCATCAGCCAATGTTAAGTGAACGATGCGGCGTT